>Ga0182024_10002384_pt1 | contig 46729 bp, 47 predicted proteins | sample P32metaG_FD_120480 | JGI IMG/M metagenome (GOLD analysis project Ga0182024, IMG submission 120480) | Permafrost microbial communities from Stordalen Mire, Sweden - P3-2 metaG (Illumina Assembly) | ecosystem: Environmental > Terrestrial > Soil > Wetlands > Permafrost | place: Sweden: Stordalen... | reverse complement strand
TGTGGGGAAGTTGCGGGGAAGTTCGTCCAACAAACTCGACCGAACATGCAGACACCCTGGTCTAGCAGGGGATTTCTGGTCGGGCTGCCGGGATTTGAACCCGGGACCTCTTGACCCCCAGTCAAGCGCGCTAACCAAGCTGCGCCACAGCCCGTCGTTGTGAGAGGCGATTTCGCCTATCCCAGTACCGGTCCGGTATCAGAAGGTGCTACGGAGTAGCTGCACAGTCTCGGGGAAGATCACTGCACCTCGTGGCACCGGGCCGACCCAGCTATCGTAGCCGAGCTCTGCGGGGTTGACCCAGCCGTGCAGCCCTTTCGGTTCGATCAATCCAGCCGCTGCAGGTCGGTGCGAAATCGCTTGGCGTTGGTGACGTACTCGGAGGACGAAATGCGGATCATCTCGAGATTGGCCGCACCTTGTAGTAGGACTGCCGGTACGCCAATGGCCAGCGCACCGGGTGGAATGACCATGTGATTCGGTACGACGGCGTTCGCTCCGACGATCGATCCGGACCCGACCACGGCGAAATGGAGGACCACTGCTCCAGAACCCACGAGGGATTCATCCTCGAGCGTGCAACCCTCGAGGTGGGCCAGATGGCCGATGACGCAGTCCTCCCCCACCACCGTTGGAAAGCCCGGCCCGGCGTGGATCACCGATCCGTCTTGGACTGAGCTGCGGGCGCCGATGGTGATCGCTCCATAGTCGCCCCGCAGGACGGCAGTCGGCCAGACCGAGGCATCGGCGCCGATTTCGACGTTACCGATGACCACAGCATCGGGGTGCACGTAGGCGTCAGGATGGATTCGGGGGATCAAGTCCCCCAGTTGGTAGATGGCCATGAGGGACGACGCTACTCAGATGTGGTGCACGAGCCAGGTGACGCCTTGGAAAGCCCGGTATCCGAGATAGATCACCGACGCGACGATCATCAGCTTGAAATACCAGGGCACCGGGCGGCGTACCGGTTCTTCTAGGTCGGTCCCGCAGGTCGGGCAGGCGCCGTCGTCGGTGAGGTCTTCGTCCTCTACCAACTGGTCGCACTCCTCACACCAGGGCATCGCGTGGGCCCGTCTAGCGACCGCCGCCGGTCCGGACCCGCAGTTTCAGAGGGGTCGAACCGAAGTCGAAGCGCTCGCGCAGGCCGCGTTCGATGTAGCGGAGGTAGGTCTGGTGGATCCGACCGTTGGTGAACAAGGTGAAGGTCGGCGGGTCGATGGCCCCCTGGACGCCGTAGCGGATGCGGGCGCCCGGGGCTGGCTGTGCGGCTTGGATGTCCCGAAGGGCCCGGTTGAGGGCCCCTGTTGGGACCCGGTGGTGGTAGGACTCGACCGCCGCATGCAGGGCCGGAAGGATCATGTGGGCCCCGCGGCCGGTTGTGGCCGACACACGGAGCACCGGCGCTGTTCCGAGGAACGCCAGACGGTCGCCCACCCCGGCCAGGACATCCTCGCGATCGGCGGTGGCGATGAGGTCCCACTTGTTCAACACGACGACGGCCGGACAGCCCGACACGCCGATTCGCTCAGCCAGTCGCTGGTCTTGGTGAGTGGCGCCGACCGTGGCGTCGATCAGGAGGAGGGCGATGTCGGCCGCCTCCAGCGCGTCGAGGGCACGCAAGACCGCATGGTGTTCTGTGCCCTGGCCGGTCTTCGAGGGTCGTCGCATGCCGGCGGTGTCGATAAAGCACAGTGGTCCGTCGGGGGTGGTCACGACGGTGTCGATGGCATCGCGGGTTGTCCCGGGCATGTCATGAACGACCGCCCGGTCCTCGCCGATCAGCCGGTTGAACAGCGTCGACTTGCCGACATTGGGTCGTCCGACGAGGGCCACCCGGGGCACCGCCTCGTCGCCGTCGGATGCCGTCCGGTCCTTCTCAATCCCCCCGAATTCGGTGGCCACCTCGGCCTCGCCGTTGACCGGCGCTCCGACACTCGTGATGACCTCGACCACTTCGTCGAGGAGATCACCGGTACCGCGGCCGTGGATGGCGCTGACCAGCCAGGGGTCGCCGACCCCGAGGGAGACGAACTCCCAGGCCGCGGGCTCTCGTGCGGTGTCGTCGACCTTGTTCACCACCAGGCGTACGGGTGCCCCTACCCGCCGGATGACCTTGGCCGCCGCCAAGTCCTCTTCGGTCACCCCAACGGTGACGTCGACCACCAAGAGCACGAGGTCCGCTTGGGCCACAGCTCGCTCGGCCTGCTCACTCACTTTGGCATCGAGCTGGTCTCCTCCGCTCAGCCACCCCCCGGTGTCGACGAGGTCGAAGGACACTCCGTTCCATTCAGCGTCGAGCAGCTTGCGGTCTCTGGTGACGCCGGGCTCTTCTTCGACGACGGCGATCCGACGTCCGACGATCCGATTGACCAAAGAGGACTTGCCGACATTCGGCCGGCCCGCCACCACCACGACGGGGCGGGGAGCCTCGGGGTTCGGTGCGCTCATTGTTGGCATCCGACGGGCAATGGTCGCCCGTCAAGGACGGCGCGCAGCGAACGGCCGTCGGCCGGGACCACTTCGACCTCCCGGGGGAGGTCGGACAAGGTGAGCCCGTCGAGGAAGCGTCCTTCGGACAAGCAGGCGTCGGGCAGGAGATAACGGGCTCCCGGAGGCTCCGCGGCCAGCATCGTGGTCAGATCCGCCCCGGTGAGGAGTCCGGCTACCCCGATGTTCCCGCCGAAGTAGTCGTTTTTGATCGTCACCAACGCAAGATCGGTCCGAGGATGGGCGGCCAGCAAGGGCCCGAGCACCTGGGCGCCGTAGGCGCCGGTGATGATCTTGATCGGACGTTGCGCGCCGACCGGGCTCGGCTCGTTCTCGGAGGCGTCGACGACCTTCGGGGCCCGGTAGCCGGTGGGCGGTGCGCCATCGACCCAGGCGAAGAATCCATGCCGCACGCCACCGGGGGCGGCGGTGTCACCGGTAAAGGCCTCGGCGAAGGCCCGGGCCATGCCGATCCCGTTCTCATGTTGGGGGAACCCGTCATAGGACAAGGTGGCCGGGAAATCACGGCCGGCGAGCAAGTAGTACTCGTCGGCGGCGAAGACGAGCCGGCGACCGAGGACGGAGTTGTAGACCTTCTGCCAACGGGCAACGGTGTCACACACCTCAGATGCTTCGGCGACGGTGTGCGGACGCATCTCGGGGTCCTTCGAGTAGCGGCTGAGACCGAGAGGGACGACGCCCAACGTGGCGAGCTTTGGGTACTCGTCAAGCACTCCGGCGAGCGTGCTCTCCAAGACGTCGCCGTTGTTGACCCCCGGGCACACCACGACCTGCCCGTGGACCTCTATGCCACCTTCGAGGAGGACCCGGAGCCAGCGAAGGCTCGTCGCCCCTTTTGGGTTGCGCAGCATGTGTGCCCGCACGTCGGGATCAGTGGCGTGGATGGAGACGAACAACGGCCCCAGGCGCTCGGAGAGGACTCGCTCGGCATCGAGCTCGGTGAATCGGGTGAGGGTGGTGAAATTGCCGTAGAGGAAGGACAGCCGTTAGTCGTCGTCTTTCAAGTAGAGGCTCTTGCGCATGCCTTTGGGGAGCTGGTAGATGAAGCAAAAGGCGCAGTGGTTATCACAGGTCCGTACCCGGTCGAAGACCGACGAGGAGACTTCGAGTCCAAGCGGTTGTCCTGCGTCCTTGTGGATCTGGACCACCCGGGAAAGTTCAGCGCCGGCACGGCGGACAACCACCTTGAGCTCTTCGCAGTCGACCAATTCCTGATATTCGATGACGTCGCGCGGCTGGCGTCCGTTGAGCGAGACGAGCTCGTCGCCTACAGCGAGACCTGCCTGAGCCGCCGGCGACGCCTCGGTGACGACCGTCACCCGGGGTGCCGACATGCGCCCAGGTTACCTGGGAGAACAGGGGATCCCGCCCGCACCAAGGGTGGCTTGAGGCCGGTAGCCTGGACCGGTGCCTGTTGAGCGCGTCCTGCTGGCCGAACCTCGGGGCTTTTGCGCCGGAGTCGAAAAGGCCATCAAGGCCCTGGCCTGGATGGTCCGGGTCTTCGACCCGCCCGTGTACTGCTATCACGAGATCGTCCACAATCGCCACGTCGTGGAGCAGTTCCGGGCCCAAGGGGTGATCTTCGTCGACGACGTCGCCGAGGTACCGCCGGGCGCCCCGTTGATGCTGAGCGCCCACGGCTCGGCCCCCGACGTGGTCGAACGGGCCCGAGCGGGTGGCGGCGTCGTCATCGACGCCGTGTGTCCCCTGGTCACCAAGGTCCACCACGAGCTCAAGGTCCGCAGCTCGAAGGGATACACCGTGCTCTACGTCGGCCACGCGGGGCACGAAGAAGCGGTCGGGACCATGGCCGTCGCTCCCGAGGCGGTCCGGCTGGTCGAGCACGTCACAGACCTCGACGCCCTGGGCGAGCTGCACGAAACCGGTGCACCGGTGGCCCTGTTGGCCCAAACGACGCTCAGCCACGATGAGTGGCGGGGATTGATGGAGGAGGCCCGCCGCCGCTTCCCCGATCTGTGGATGCCCAACCGCAGCGATTTGTGCTTTGCCACCACCAACCGCCAGGCGGCCTTGAAGGCCATCGCGGCGGAAGCTGACGCCGTGGTGGTCATCGGCTCGGCCAACTCCTCGAACACGGTCGCTCTCGAGAAGGTCGCCCGGGCCTCGGGCTGTTCCCGGGTGATCCGAGTGAACGAAGCCTCCGAGCTGCCAGACGATCTCAGCGGGACCGTCGCGGTCACCGCCGGAGCTTCGGCACCCGAGGCCCTCGTCCAGGCGGTGATCGATCGTCTGGCGCCGACCCAGGGCGCCATCTCGGTGCCCGTGACGATCGAGGACGAGTACTTCCCTCCCCCTCCCGAGCTCCGAGAGCTGCTCCGAGCCCTGTCTGCCACCGTGTCGCTGATGGCGGGCGCCGGGGTTGGTCCCGGCGGGGACCCCATCGGAGACGACCGGGAGCACTCCGCCGCCAATGTGCTGGAGGCGCTGGCCTCTTAGTGCGAAGATAAGGAGATGACCGACACCGTGAGCAGCACCGGCACCTTCACCCGGATGGACGAGTCCACCGCCGAGCAGTGGCAGACCATCGTGGTCGAAACCATCGAGCATCAGCCCCGGGTGGCCGAGCGGGTCCTCAACATGTTGGCCTCCTTGGCCGACATCACCGACGGTTTCGCCGTCGACCAGCTCACTCACTCTTTGCAGACGGCGACCCGGGCCGAGGAGGCGGGAGCCGATGACGAGGTCGTGGTGGCCGCCCTGTGTCACGACATCGGCAAGTCGGTCTCGGTGCTCAACCACCCCAAGATCGCCGCGGAGATCCTGCGCCCGTACGTCCGGCCCGAGGTGTTCTCGATGATCGAGGTGCATCAGGACTTCCAGGGCCGGCACTACTACGAATACATGAACCAGGACCCCAACGCCCGCGAGCAGTACCGTGGTGCGCCGTGGTTCTCTCTTGCCGAACAGTTCGCCGACGATTGGGATCAGGTCAGCTTCGATCCGGACTACCCGACCCAGCCGCTCGAGCACTTCGAGCCCCTGGTGCGCGAGGTCTTCAGCCGGCCGCACAGCCTCTAAGGCCAGCGCGACTCGATGGCCAGCGTCTCTGATCGCCAGCAGGCGCGCCTCGAGGCACTCCAAAGGCTCGTCATCGACCTCGGTCGGCGTGACTTCGACAAGGAGTACCCGAACCTGAAGCTGACGCCGGTCGTGGCGTTGATCTGCGCGTTCGACGAGGCCGACAACATTGGGGCCGTGCTCTCCGTGGTCCCTGCTGAGGTCATGGGCCTGGCTGTGACTCCGGTGGTCGTAGTCGATGGTGGTGATGACGGCACGGACACCGTCGCCCGTGACGCCGGTGCGGTGACCTTCGTCCTGCCGGTCAACCTCGGCCACGGCGTCGCCCTGCGGGTGGGCTACGACCTGTGCGTCTCCGCCGGCGCCCAGTACGTGATCACCTTCGATGCTGACGGTCAGAACAACCCCGGCGAGATGGAGACCATGCTGGCGCCGCTGGTCGACGATGTCGCCGACTTCGTGGTGGCCTCGCGCCGACTGGGTGAGGATCAGACCGAGGACTGGTACCGCAAGGCCGGCGTGGTCGTGTTTGCCGGCATGATCAATTTACTGACCGGCTCCCACCTGACGGACTCTTCCAACGGGTATCGGGCCCTGCGGTCAACCATGCTCTCCGACGTGATCGGGCGCCTCGAGCAGGACCAGTACCAGACGGCCGAGCTGCTCATCATCGCCATCAAGCGCGGGTGGAGGGTGATCGAACGACCCACCGTCTGGCACAAACGGGCTTCGGGAGAGTCGAAGAAGGGCGGCAACCTCCTCTACGGATTTCGTTACGCCGCCGTCGTGATCGGAACCTGGCGTCGGGAACGCTGACCGGAATCCGCCGAGCCCGGCCAGGGGACGGCGATTACGGATTGAGGCGTGCCTCGTCGTAGGCCGCCTGGATCTGCTCTTGGAGGGCAGCAGTGGTCTGGTGCACCTTGCTGCGCGAGACCCGTCCGGCCTGGCTGCGCTCGGGCGGAGCGAGCGCCTCGCCCACCACGACACGGATGGGCAGAGGTTTGGGAATTTTCTTGCCCTTGGGCATGGCCACATCGGAATTGCCAATGCCGACGGGCACGATGCTGGCGCCGGTCCGGGCCGCCAGAAAGGCCGCCCCTTCTAGGAGGTCGTTGACCTGGGCGCCCTCCTGGCGGGTCCCTTCTGGGAACAAGACGAGGACTTGGCCGCGTCGGAGTACCTCCTCAGCATGGCGCAGGGCCTCTCGGTCGGCCGACTCGCGGTGGACCGGAAAGGCGCCGAGGGTCAAAAGGAGGCGTCCGAGCAGTGGCTTTTTCCAGAGGCTGTCCTTTGTCATAAAGAAGAGCTTGCGCTCAGTGACGAAAGCGGCGAATCCGAAGTCAGCAAAGGATCGGTGGACCGGCGCCAGGATGACCGGACCTTCGGGCGGGACATGCTCGCGGCCGGTCACCTTTGGACGAAACCACAGACCCACGATGACTCGGAACAGGCCGCGCAAGAACCGATAGCTGACGGTGCGCCGGGGGTCGGGGGTGAAATCGACGCCTCGTCCGGGAGCCGCCGTGCGCTCCCCTTCATTCAGATCCATGTGAGCACCTCCTCGACCACGTCTTCGACATTCCGTCCGGTCGTGTCGAGGAGGTGGGCGTCGTCGGCCTTGGCAAGCGGCGAGGCGGCCCGGGTCGAGTCGATCCGGTCTCTGCGGGCCACCCCGCCGGGCGGTTCGTCCCGGCGGCGGCGGGTCCGTTCTGACGCCGAGGCGGTGAGAAAGACCTTGACGTCGGCTCGAGGGAAGACCACCGTGCCGATGTCACGCCCTTCGACGACTCCCCCGCCGTGCTCGACCGCCCAACGGCGCTGGCGCTGCACGAGCTCGTAACGCACCGCGGGAATGGCGGCGACCACCGAGACCGCTTGGCTGACCTCGGGGGTGCGGATGGCCGTTGAGACGTCCACGCCGTCGATTCGAGTGTCGGTCCAGCCGATCTCGAGCCGGGCGTTTCGGGCGATGGCGGCCACCGCCTGTCCGTCGGCGGGGTCGATGCCCCGCTCGAGGGCAGCCCAGGCCACGGCCCGGTACATGGCGCCGGTATCGAGGCGCTCAAGCCCGAGCCGGGCGGCCAGGAGCTTGGAGACCGTGGACTTCCCCGAACCGGCCGGCCCGTCGATGGCGATAAGAACCCGTTGCGCAGGGTCGGTAGGGGGGGCGCGGTTGGTGACCGGTGCGACGGCGTGGGCACCGACATCACGGATGGCAGCGGAGGGCGCCGCGGGTCCCGAGAGCCGGTGGAGATCATCGAGGAAGCCCGGATAGCTGGTGGCCACGACCTCGAAGCCGGCGATGACGCTGTCCCCGGCCCCGCCCGCCAGTGCGGCGACCGTTGCGGCCATGGCCATGCGGTGGTCACCCCGGCTTTCACTCTTTGTGTGCGCGAGGCGGTCCGGCGCTCCCAACCCTTCGATCTGCAAGTCGTCGCCCACGATCTCCGCCCTCGCCCCGAGGGCCGTCACCAGATCGACCAGGGCGGCGAGGCGGTCGGTCTCTTTGATTCGAAGCTCGGCCACATCCTTAAAGGTCGTCGTCCCCCGAGCGGTTGTGGCGGCGACCGCCAAGACGGGGACCTCGTCAAGAGAGGGAATCGCCGAAGCCTCCACTACGGTGGCGTCGAGGAAGCCCCCGAATCTGGCAACCAGGTCGGCCGTGCCCTCGGGGCCGGGGACCACGGCCACGTCGGCCCCCATCGCCTGGAGGACCGCGACGAACCCGATGCGCTCGGGGCCCGCGTAGACGTGCTCGACGGTCACTGCGCTCCCGGGCACCAAACAGGCGGCCACCACCCAGAAGGCGGCCTGGGAGGGGTCACCGGGCACATTGAAGTGGTGGGGTTCGAGCCGGCTCGCCCGCAGCCGCACGACCCGGCCCGCACCGTCCGCCTCCACGCGGATATCGGCCCCGGCGGTGGCCAGCATCTCTTCGGTGTGGGCCCGGGTGGCCACCGCCTCGCGCACCACGGTCTCTCCCGCGGCGGCCAGGCCGGCGAACAACACGCAGGATTTGATCTGGGCGCTGGCCACCGGGGGGGTCCACTCGATTCCCCTCAGGGCACCGCCGTCAATGGTGATTGGAGGGAGACAGTGTTCGCCGCGTCCATTGACCGGTGCCCCCATCAATCCCAGCGGTTCGGCTATCCGGTCCATCGGACGGACCGAAAGCGACGAATCGCCCGAGAGCACGGTGCGTCCAGGGAGCCCGGCCACCACCCCGGCCAACAGCCGCATCCCGGTGCCCGAGTTCGCACAATCGATCGCCTTGGCGCTCGCATGGAGGCGTTCCCGACCGCCGGTCACGACGACGGGCCCGTTCGCCCCGAAGGTGACCTCGGCACCGAGCGCAGCGATTGCGTTGCGGGTTCGGGCCACGTCGTCGCCGTTGGAAAGTCCGTCTATGACCGAGGTCCCCTCGGCCAGGGCGGCAATGAGGAGGGCGCGGTGCGAGATCGACTTGTCGCCCGGGGTACGAACCGTCCCTCGCAGCGCGTTGGCACCTCTGATTGTCACCGTGTTCGGCAGCGGGCCTCCGCCGGTATTCTCCGAGACCGAGTCCCCGGGCTTCGGGTGACCAGATTGTGTGGTCACGCCAGTTCCGAGACGGTGCAGCGGTAGCCCCGGGCGCCGACGGCCTCGGCCAGCGGTGCCGCGTCGGTGCTGGCGACAACGAGTAGGAGGACCCCCCGGGGTCCTTCGGCCGAGTGAGCGATCTCGATGTCGTAGATGTTGATTCCGAGGTCACCGGCCAACGTGGTGATCTCGGCCAGGACGCCCTCGCGGTCGGGGACGGGCACGCGCACCATGGCCAGGTTCTCGGGCCGGGTGGCCCGGGCCGGCAGGTTCCGCCGGGCCGCGCTGGCTCTGTCGAGAACCTCGAGCAGCCCGGCCCGGTCGGTCTCGGCGACCTGATCGCGGATCGTGGTCAGGTCGCCGAGCAGCCTGTCGAGCGCCGCCACGATGGCCCGGGAGTTGTCAGCGCAGACGTCGGGCCAGATGCCCGGATGCCCAGCCGCCACCCGGGTCATATCCCGGAAGCCGCCCGCGGCCAGCCGCAACAGGGCCGCGTCCTGTTCGGCTCCGTCGGCCGCCGCGTTCATCAACGTTGCCGCAACGAGGTGGGGGACGTGAGAGACGACGGCGACTAGCCGGTCGTGGTCGGCGGGGGCCAGGGCGACGACGTCAGCCCCGAGGGAGGTTACGACCGACTGCACCAAGGAGTAGGCATCGAGATCGGTCGCGGCGGTCGGGGTGAGGACCCAGGTCGCCCCCATGAACAAGTCGGGGTCGGCTCCGCTGAGTCCCATCTGCTCGGAACCGGCCATCGGGTGGCCGCCGATGAACCGGGGGTGCCCGACCGCCGTCACGACCGGAGCTTTCACCCCGCTCACGTCGGTCACCACCGGTCCGGTCCCGTGAGGGCCGGCGAGGAGCGTTCGGGCGACATCGGCCGCGGCGCCGACCGGCGTGGCGATGAATGCGACGTCTGCTCGGGGATCCGAACCCACCACGTCGAGGGCCCCCATCGCCAGGGCCGCGTTGGCACGGTCGGGATCGGCGTCGGTACCGCTCACGTGCCACCCCCGGGCCCGCAGCGCCATCCCGATGGAGCCGCCGATGAGTCCGGTGCCGACGACGAGGGCCCGTCCCGGCGCCCGGCCGGCCGGGCGGCCGGTGGGGATGCCCGAGGTTTGCTCAGCCGGGGAGGTCATCGCGCAGTCCCTTGGCCCCGTGCAGATAGACGTGCCGGAGCTCGGAGCGTTCCCGGGTCGTCGACACGTGGAGCAGGGCGCGGATGCACAGAGGCATGGCACCGGGGACCGGGATCTCGCTCGCACACAAAAGGGGCACCGCCCCGAAGCCGATCCCGCGGGCCGCGGTGGCCGGGAACGTCGAAACCACGTCGGCGGTGGCGGTGAAGATGATGCTGATCACGTCGTCTTCGACGAGTGTGTTGCGGTCCATCATCTCGGTGAGCAACTCCTGGACGCGCTCGGTGACCTGCGCCGCCGTGTCTTGCTCGACGGTGGTGGCCCCACGCAGGGCTTTGACGCTTTGGGCACGGGGCATCGGCCGGTCATGCTACTTCGACCATCCGCTTGCCCCTCCCTGGCCTCAGTGTCCCGTCCACCCCTCGGGGCCACCGGGAGGCCGGGCGCCCCGGTCCTCGGACCGTACCGCCTCGGTGGCGAGCATCCGCACCTCGTCCGTGCTCAGGTCCCGCCAGTGGCCGGGCTTGAGGGACCGGTCGGCCAGCGTGCCGATCCGGGCGCGGACCAGGCGCACGACGGGGTGCCCGATGGCCTCGCACATGCGTCGAACCTGGCGGTTTCGACCCTCGTGGATCTCGATGCGCAGCACACCGGGGGCGACCACGCCGACCGTCGCCGGCGCAGTGGGCCCATCGTCGAGCACAATCCCCTCGCGCAGTGCCCGGACGGCGGAGGGTGACGGCGTGCCGTCCACTTCGGCGAGGTATTCCTTCCTCACCCCGAATGAGGGGTGGGAAAGGAGCTGGGCCAGCGCCCCGTCATTGGTCAGAATCAAGAGTCCCTCGGTGTCCATGTCGAGGCGACCGACGGAGAAGACCCGGGGCTCGGACGGCACCAGGGAGAGCACCGTCGGTCGACCTTGCGGGTCGGCCGACGTCGTCACCACCCCGACCGGCTTGTTGACCAGGTAGTACACCAACCCGGGCGCCACCCCGAGCGGCACTCCGTCGACGGTGACAAGGGCCGTGGCGGTGTGCACTCGCTGGCCGAGGACGGCCGGGGCGCCGTTGACGGTGACTCGGCCCGCCGCGATCAGATCGTCGCAGACCCGACGACTCCCGAGGCCGGCCCGGGAGAGCACCTTTTGCAGGCGGACGCCCTCGGTGGGGTTCTCAGTCGCCGTCGGCCACCGAGCCGGTGGACGGGCGCAGGCGTTCTTCGAGCTCGCCGACCACTTCGGCGCCCGGGAGAAAGTCCTCCACCGCCGGGAGTTGGTCGATGCGGTCGAGGCCAAGGCGTTCGAGGAACAGGTCGGTAGTGCCGTAGAGGATGGGCTGGCCGGGTCCGTCGACCCGACCGACCGCCTCGATATAGCCGCGCTGTTCGAGGAGGCGCACCACCCCATCAACGTTCACGCCGCGCAGCGATGAGATCTGGGCCCGTGAGACCGGTTGGCGATAGGCCACGATGGCGAGGGTTTCAAGGGCGGCCGTCGACAAGCGGTGGGACACCTCGCGGTTGGCGAAACGCTCGACGTACGGGGCGAGATCCGGATGGGTCTGGTAGCGATAGCCGCCGGCGATACGGGCCAACATGAAACCGCGATGCTCGGCCTCGTAGTCCTCGGCCAGCTCGTTGCACGCGGTCTCCACCCGCTCGACGGGCTCTTCGAGCAGTTCGGCAAGCAAACCGGCGGTGACGGGTTCGACGGCGACCAACAGCACCGCTTCGATGGCTCGGCGTAGCTCTTCGCTCGTCATCTCGGCCCGTGTTCCTCAGCCGTCGTAGTCGTCGGCAAACGAGCCGACGAGGGCTCCGGCCAGTGGCCGGTCCTCACCGATCCAGTCCACCTGGAGGTCACCGAAGTTCTCCCCTTGTCCGAGGCTGATCCGGCCGAGTTTGCAGAGCTCGAGCAGAGCCAAAAAGTGCACGATCACCTCGATACGAGTGGCGAGCCCCCGGGTCAGTGCCCGAAACGACGTGCGGCCCGCACCAGGCAGGCGCAGGGCCAGCTCCTCTACGGCTTCGGAGACGGTGACCGTGTCCACGGTGACATGGGAGAGATCGACCCTCGGGGCCGGGCGTTCGGCGGTCGCTCCGAGGTAGGCCTGGGCCAGCGTGTCGACGGTTACCCCGGCCAGCAGGTCGGGAGCGTGGACCACGAAACCATCGTCGAGGCCGGTCTCTCGGGGCACCGAGCGGGCGGCCAGTTCGGACATGGCCACAAAGGCGTCGGCCGCCGCGGCGTAGGCCCGGCACTCAAGCAAGCGGGCGAGCAACAGATCCCGCTCCTCCCAGCCCACCAGTTCTTCGTCTCCGTCGACGTCGTCGGGCCCGGGGAGGAGGCGTTGGGACTTGAGCTCGACCAAGATGGCCGCCACCAGGAGGAACTCAGAGAGTGTGTCCATCGAGAGCTGGTCACGGTGCTCGACCAGTTCGGCCACGAAGGCGTCGACCACCGGTGCCAGGGGGACCTCCAAGATGTCCACCTCGTGCGAGGTGACCAGGTGCAGCAACAAGTCGATCGGCCCTTCAAATACGGGCGTGCTGACGGCGTGACCCACGCACCGACCCTACCGAACCCAGGGGGCGATGACGCGCACCCCGGCGGGCCCGCCGTTCCTCCGGCAACGCAGAAAAATACGGGTGGCGGCGGCGCGTACCATGGCGGCCCATGGTGAGAGTCCTCTCGGGCATCCAGCCCTCCGGCGACCTGCATCTGGGCAATTACCTGGGTGCCCTGCGCAACTGGGTGGTGGCCCAACACGAGTCCGATGCCTTCTACTGCATCGTCGACCTGCACGCCCTGACCCTCGAAATCGACCCGACGGTGCTGCGGGCCCGCACGATCGACGCCGCCGTCAACCTGCTGGCCGCCGGTCTCGACCCCGACGCCTGCACCCTGTTTGTCCAAAGCCACGTGCCCGAGCACCCCCGGCTCTCGTGGCTGCTCGAGTGCACCGCCACTATGGGCGAGCTCGGGCGGATGACCCATTTCAAGGACAAATCACAGGGCCAAGAGAGCGTCCGGGTCGGCCTGTTCACCTATCCGGTGCTCCAGGCCGCCGACATCTTGCTCTACGACGCCGATCGGGTTCCCGTCGGCAACGACCAGCGCCAGCATCTCGAACTCGCCCGGGAGATCGCCAACCGGTTCAACACCCGTTACGGCAGGGTCTTTACCGTGCCCGACGCGGCCATCCCCACGGTAGGGGCCCGGGTCATGGACCTCCAACACCCCGAGAACAAGATGTCCAAATCGGTCGACTCGCCACTTGGCACCGTCGGTGTGCTCGACCCGCCCGCAGAGATCGAGCGCAAGATCAAAAAGGCGGTGACCGACACCGACGGCGACGTGCGCTATGACCCCGAGAACAAGCCGGGCCTCTCGAACCTCTTGGAGTTGCTCGCCGCGGCCACGAACCGCCCACCGGCCGAGGTGGCCAAGGGTTACGACCGCTATGGGGATCTCAAACGCGACACCGCTGAGGCGGTCATCGACATGCTCCGTCCGGTCCAGCAGCGCCATGCCGTGTTCACCGAGGACCCGGCGGCGGTGCGCCAACTGCTCGTTGCCGGTGCGGCCAAGGCCCACGAGATCGCCGCTGCCACCTACGCCAGGGCCGCCGATGCGATCGGGTTGCTCCCCACCTGAGATCGGCCGAGATCAGACTCCGAGCACGCTGGCCCACCAATTGGTGGTGGCATTGGAGAGGTCGGCCAGGACGCCGACGTGGAAGGTCAAGGTGAGAAGGACAAGACCGATCAAAAGCGGCATGGAGTAGCGCCGGATGCGCAGATAGCCGGGCCACCAGGCTCGGGGCAGCAAGCGCTCGAAGAGCACGGAACCGTCGAGAGGCGGGATCGGGATCATGTTGAAGACGGCGAGCCAGATATTCGCCAGCCCGATATAAAAGAGGACCAGCACCCAGATCGGGGTGGGGTTGGCGGTGTTGGCGGCGCCAGACAGATGGAAGGCAACGGCGGAAGCCGCGGCGATGACGACGTTGGTTGCGGGGCCGGCCAGGGAAACCAGGACCCCGTGGTTGCGTGGGTTGCGAAGGTTCGCCAGGTTCACCGGTACCGGTTTGGCATAGCCGAAGAAGCCGAAACCGCTCAGAATCATGATGGCCGGCAGGATCAGGGTGCCCACGAGGTCGATGTGCGCCATGGGGTTCAGCGTGAGGCGCCCGGCGCGCTTGGCGGTGTCGTCGCCAAAGGCGAGCGCCACCCAGCCGTGTGCCACTTCGTGGAGGATGATGGAGGGAATCAGGACGCAAAAAAGAATGATCTCGTCGGTCGTGATCCGATGGGAGGTGATCAGGGCCACCGCAATGGTCACGATGACGACGATCCAGATCACCGATGTGGGGCTGCTCCTCAATCGCCGCCCCCGTGGGCCATTTCCCGGCCGGTGGGCCCCGTTTCCCGGTGCTGTTGACCCAGGCCCCCCGACCGGTGGTGGGACACCGAAGGGTGGCTGGGCCCCTGGGGGCGGCCCTCCGGGACCTCGCGGGATCGACGGCTCGCTCACCGGCTTACGGGCGAGAAGCGCAGGCGATGCAGAACCGGGCGGCCGGCATCGCTTCGAGACGGGCGGGGGCGATCGGCTCGCCGCAGCGCTCGCAAAGACCGTAGGTGCCATCGGCGACCCGGTGAATAGCCGCCTCGACATCGGACAATGCGTCACGCAGTTCCCCGGCCAGCACTTCGGCCTCGCCCCGTTCCGCCGTCACCTGGCTCGAGTCGGCGAAATTCGGGTCGTAGATCAGACCGCCCGCGTCACCGAAGCCGAGTTCCGCCAGCTGGTGGGACAGGTCGGCACGCTCGTGTTCGAGCAGGTCGGCGAAGCCGACCGTGGAAGATCCGGTTGTGGGGGCGTCATTCGCCATAAAGCAACACTAGAGGGTCTGTGGGCGAATGATTCCCCGGCACCCGCCAGGGCCCCGGGCTGGCCTTCTCTCTACGACTGGCCGATCTGGCCAGCACCTTCACCTCAGATATCCCCGTCACCGGCCCTCGGGTGGGCCGATTCGTACGCCACCCGGAGATGTTCGGGGGAGACCTTCGTGTACAGCTGCGTCGTGGCGATCGAGACATGTCCGAGGAGCTCTTGGACCACCCGGATATCGGCCCCTCGGGCCAGCATGTGGGTGGCACAGGAATGCCGCAACACGTGGGGACTGGCGCGGTCACCGAGGCCGGCGGTGATGGCGTGCTTGCGAACGATGCCAAAGGCACCCTGGCGCGACAGCCGCCCACCGCGGGTGTTGAGGAACACCGCCTCGGCGTCCCCCCGCCGGCGCCATTGTGCGGGCTCAAACTGCGGGCGCCCCTCGGGGGCTGCCCAGGCCTCCAGCGCGGCCGTGGCGCAACGCCCGAGCGGCACCAATCGTTCCTTGGCGCCCTTTCCGTAGAGCCGGACCAGGCCTTCGTCGTTCGAAAGGTCGGCCAGGTCGAGGCCGACCGCCTCTGAGATCCGGGCGCCGGTGCCGTAGAGCACCTCAAGCAGGGCACGGTCGCGGCGGGCGGCCGGCCCGTGCCCGCTCACCGCATCGAGCAGGGCGGTGACTTCGTCTTCTGTGAGCGCTTTCGGGAGCCGACTGGGGATTCGGGCCCCCTCGATGTCGGCCGAGGGGTCGGTCCGGGCGAGCCCCTCGTCGACCAAGAATCGGTGGAGGCCGCGGACCACCGACAGCGCATGGGCGAGGGATGCCGGGCTGCGCTGGTCGGCGAGGCCCTGTGCCAGAAACTGCTCGACATCTTCGGGCCGGGCCTCGGTGGGCTGGCGTCCGCTGTCGGAAAGGGCGAGCTCATAGGCGAGGAGGTCTCGCCGATATGACGTGATCGTGTGTCGAGACCGGCCGCGCTCAACCGCCAGCCAGTTGAGGTATTCCTCGGATCCGATTGTCAGTTCCTCGGTCGGCACCTCGCGCTCGGTGTTCAGCCGGACCGGCGGGCGTCGCGAGCGAGTAACAGCCCGAGGACCGTGGTCTCGTCGAGTACGTCGCCCCGGGTGATCAGCTCGTCTACGTCGTCAAGTGAGACCGTTTCAATGGTCATGGTGCGCTCTTCCACTCCGTCTCGAGCGGTCGGAACCGCCCGGAGCCCGGTGGCGAGGAAGATGGTCGTCACCTGGTCCGAATAGCCCGGTGAGTTGTAGATGGCGACCAGGCGCTCGACCCGGACGGCCTCCAACCCGGCCTCTTCGACCAGCTCACGCCGTGCGGTCTGTTCCAGCGGCTCTCCGGCCATGTCACAGGTCCCCGCGGGAAGCTCGAGGATGGGCTGGCCCACCGCCGGACGGTACTGACGCACCAGGGTCACCACGCCGTCGTCGTCCACGGCCACGACAGCCACCGCGCCGGGGTGACGGACCACGTCGCGCTCGAAGGGCCGCCCGTCGGGATCGGTCAGTTGCAGGTGGCAGAGGCGAATGACCCGGCCCGAGAAGACCTCTTGCTCATCGGTGACGGCAAACCCACCCGCCGGGTCGTCCCCGCCCTGGTCGCTGTGGGTGGACACTCCCCCGCGCCCCGCGTCGATCAGCGAACGGTGTCGAGGAGGTCGACATCAAAAAGGGGGGGCTCGCGGCCCTCGGCCCGCTCGAGGGCCGCGCCCACCAGCTCGCGGAACAGCGGGTGGGGCCGATCCGGTCGGCTCTTGAATTCGGGGTGGGCCTGGGTCCCGAGCCAGAACGGGTGGACGTCTTGGGGCAGCTCGATGAATTCCACGAGACGGCGGTCGGGCGAGGTGCCCGAGCAGACGAGGCCGGCCTCTTCGAGGCGCCCTTGATAGCGCGAGTTGAACTCGTAGCGGTGTCGGTGGCGCTCGGAGACCACCTCGGCGCCGTAGGCGCGGGCGACGACCGAGCCGGGCACGAGCATGGCCGGGTAGGCCCCGAGGCGCATCGTGCCCCCCTTATCGGTCACGTCCAACTGGTCGTCCATCAAGTCGATGACCGGGTGAGGAGTGAGCGAGTCAACCTCGCTCGAGTTGGCATTCTCCAACCCGGCCAGGTTTCGAGCAGCGTCGACCACCATCACGTGGAGGCCGAGGCAGAGCCCGAGACAGGGGATCTCGTGCTCGCGGGTGTAGGCGGCGGCGGCCACCATGCCCTCGACGCCACGCTCGCCAAAGCCCCCGGGGATGACCACGCCGTCGAGAATATGCAACCGCTCCGAGCCCAGCAGATCGGGGACGGTCTCAGCGTCGATCCAATCGAACACCACCTTTACGCCATGGTGGAATCCAGCATGGCGTAACGCTTCGACCACCGAAAGGTAGGCGTCGGGCAGGTTCACATACTTGCCGATGATGCCGATACGCACCGGGCGTTCGACCGACTCGACCCGGTTGACGAGGGCCTCCCAATTTGAAAGGTCGATTGGGTGGGCAGCGGCGTCAATCCCGAGAGTCCGGCAGACGTACCCGTCGATGCCCTGGTCGTAGAGCACCAGTGGGATCTCGTAGATGCTCGACGCGTCCACCGCGGAGACAACCGCTTCGATTGGGACGTCGCAGAGTAGGGAGATCTTCCGCTTCAGCCCATCGGAGATCGGCTGATCACTCCGGCAGACGATCACGTCGGGCTGGATGCCTCGGCTGCGCAGCTCGGTAACCGAGTGCTGGGTGGGTTTGGTCTTCTGCTCTCCGGAGGGAACCAGATACGGCACCAAGGTGAGATGGATGTAGCAGACGTTGTCCCGCCCGACGTCGCGACGGAACTGGCGGATCGCCTCGATGAACGGCACGATCTCGATGTCGCCGACGGTACCGCCGATCTCGACAATGACCACATCGACATCGTCGCGGGCCAATCGACGGACGCGTTCTTTGATCTCGTCGGTGACATGGGGGATCACCTGGACTGTCTTGCCGAGGTAGTCGCCCCGGCGCTCCTTTTCGATCACCGCCTTGTAGATCGACCCGGTGGTCGTGTTGGAGTTGCGATTCAGGCTCTCGTCGATGAACCGCTCGTAGTGGCCGAGATCGAGGTCGGTCTCCCCCCCGTCGTCGGTAACGAAGACCTCGCCGTGCTCACCGGGGTTCATGGTCCCCGGGTCAACGTTGATGTATGGATCGAGCTTGCACATCGTTACCCGGAGGCCCCGGCACTTGAGAAGGCGGCCTAGCGAGGAGGCGGTGAGGCCCTTGCCGAGAGAACTCGAGACGCCGCCGGTGACGAAGACGAACTTGCTCACCGGGGCATTACCGGCCGGTCCGGGCGTTCATCTGACTGGTGCACCCTGACACGCTAGACGATGGCGCGCCGAGGAGTGGCGGACGGTGCCGGACGCTGGGCTAATGACAACAGCTCGGTGGCGTGGGCCCGGGCCGTGGCGCTGTCGGGGTGACCCGACATCATCCTCGACAGCTCGGTGATGCGTTCGTTCGGGCCGAGGAGCGACGCACCGGTCACCGTGCGGCCGTCGCGTTCTTCTTTGTGTACGGCCACCTGGCAGTCGGCGAAGGCTGCCACCTGGGGGAGGTGCGTGACCACCAGAACCTGTCGGCCCTCGGCCACCTCGCGAAGTGCCCGGCCGAGGGCGAGGGCGGCGGTTCCTCCGACGCCGGCGTCCACTTCATCGAAGATCATGGTGGCCGGACCTCCCATGGTGACCAACCGCAGGGCCAACATGGCGCGGGCCAGCTCGCCCCCCGAGGCCACCCGGGCCAGGGGTTGTACCGGCTCGCCCGAGTTGGCCCCGAGCAGGAACTGCACCCGCTCCCCGGCTCCGCCATCTTCCACCTCGATGGCGAACCGGGCGCCGGGCATGGCGAGGTCGACCAACCGGAGCCCGGCCGCTTCGGCCAGATGGGGTGCCGCCTCCCGTCGACGATGGCCCAACTCGTCTTCTGCTCGGCGCACCGACCGCTCGGCCTGTGCGCGCTCTGTGCCGAGGGCTGCCGCGCTGCCCGCCGCGTCGAGGAGCTCGGCACGGCGTTGGACACTGGCCGCGCCGAAGGCCACCACCTCGGCCAGGGTGGCGCCATACTTGCGCCGCAGGTCGGCGAACAAGCGGCGACGGGACTGGATCTCGGCCAAGGCCGCGGGGTCATCGTCCCAGGTCTCGACCACCGAGCGGAGGTCACTCGCCACGTCGTCGAGCTCGTTGATCGAAGCGCGCAGCCGCCGCTCCCACTCGGCGAACGGTTCGCGGCCTCCTAGGTCGGTCACCGCCTGACCCAGCTGGAACAGTGCACCGTTGTCCCCCACCCCCCCGGGGCCCTCGAGAGCCCCCAGCGCCAGTCCGGCCGCTTCCCGGTGGGCTCCCAGATCGGCCAGGCGTTCCTCGTCAAGACGGAGCGTTTCCTCTTCGGCGGTGTCCACGATCCGGGCTGCTTCGATCTCGGCTATCTGGTGACCCAGCATGTCGAGCTCTCGTTCGCGTTGGCCTGCATCCCCGCCCAGGGCTTCGAGCCGCTGGTCGATCGTTCGCAGTCGCCGCCGGGCCTCGCGCAGCGGCCCGGGATCGGCCCCCGAAAAGCTGTCGAGGGCGCGTCGTTGAGCTGCGGCGGACAAGAGCGACTGTTGGTCGTGCTGGCCGTGGATGTCGACCAAGGTGGCCCCGGAGTCGCTGAGGGCAGACAGCGGGACCGGCCGGCCGTCGAGCCACGCCCGTGAGCGGCCCGATGCGGGCAGCGAGCGGGCCAGCAGAACCTCGCGCCGGCCGCCCTCGGCGTCTGGGTCATCGACGACAAAGCGCGCCTCGACCAATGCTTCGGCGGTGCCGGCGCGCACCAGGCCGGGAGCGGCCTTTCCGCCGAGGGCCAGACCCAGGGCCTCGACCACCAAGGTCTTGCCGGCGCCCGTCTCGCCGGTCAGCGCGGTCATCCCCGGCCCGAGCTCGAGGGCAAGGTCGTCAATGACCCCGAGATCACGGACCCGCAGATCGGTCAGCACCGTGCGGTCCCCGTCACGGGTCCTGGTCGGGGGCGAGCGTCGTGCGTAACAGTCCGGCGAAGCCGCGTTCGCCGAGCAAGACGAACCGGACCGGTTCGGGCGCCACCCGGCACGACACGGCCGCTCCGGGGGCGAGCTGGCCCACCTCGCGCCCGTCGACCACCAAGACGGCCGGCTGGCCCTCTTTGAGGCCGACGGTGACGACCTGGTCAGGGTGCATGACCACGCTGGCTCCGATCGAGAGGTGGGGGGCGACCGGGGTGAGGACCATGGCTCGCAGGCGCGGCGAGATCACCGGGCCACCGGCCGACAGGTTGTAGGCGGTCGAACCGGTCGGGGTAGCGACAAGCACTCCATCGGCGTTGTAGGAGAGGCAGGGCTGCCCGTCGACGGCAGTCGACAGGCTCACCATGTGCCCGGGGACGGTCTTTTCCACCACCATCTCGTTGAGTCCGACCCACCAGCGCCCGCCACCGTCGGGGTCCGGCAGGGATCGATCGTCACCGGGTGCGGGGGTGAGGGTCCCTTCGACGGTCACCGCGAGGACGGTGCGATCTTCAAGCACCGCGTCACCGGCCACGGCCCGCTCCAAGGCGGTGATCATCCGGTCGGGCTCTACTTCGAGGAGGTAACCGAGGCGGCCGAAGTTCACCCCCATGACCGGGACACCGGCGGCGTAGGCCAGGGGCACCAGCCGGAGAAAGGTCCCATCCCCGCCCAAACTGACCGCCAGGTCAGCCCCAGAGAGTTCGGCCACCGTCAGGGGGTCCCCACCGCGGGCTCCGTCTTTCCCCGGGCTCTCGAGCAGGCGCACCTCATGGCCATGGTCGTTCAGCCACAGTGCCGCCTCGGCGGCCAGCCGGGCCGCCTTGGGGTGGGCCGGGCGCACGAGGATGGCGACGGTGCTCACCGATCGTCATCTCTGTGCGGGAGTTGCGCGGTGGCGCCGACGACCTGGCCGACCGCCGAGTCGACCAGGGCACCAAGGTCGCCGGACCGAGCCCCAGATGAGGACCCGCCGGCGGAGCCGTGGAGGAGGAATTCGGTGTTGCCGGCGGGTCCGGGTACCGGCGATGCCATGACCCCCATGATGGCGGCTCCGCACGCTTCGAGTGCGGAGGCCACCGCGAACAGGGTTCGCCGCCAGATGACGGGGTCCCGGATGACCCCTTTGCCCCGTGACGCCTCGGCCCGCCCCGCTTCGAACTGGGGCTTGACCAACAGCACCAAGTCGCCGCCCGGCGCGAGCAGGGGTCCGGTCAGCACCGGGGCCACCACGGTGAGGGAGATGAAGGACAGATCGGCGGTGATCAGCTCGACGGGAACCCACCCATCGCCACCGGCCGCGGTAACGGACTCGGGTAAGAGAGTGCGCACATTGGTCCGTTCCATCACCAGGACCCGAGGGTCGTGGCGCAACCCGAGATCGAGCTGGCCGTAACCGACGTCGACGGCGATCACACGTGCCGCACCGCGTTGGAGCAGACAGTCGCAGAACCCCCCGGTGGAAGCGCCTGCGTCCAGTGCCCGTCGACCGGCGATACCGAGTCCGAAGACCTCGAGTGCGGCGTCGAGCTTCTCGCCCCCCCGACTCACAAATCGTGGGCCAGCTCCTTGGAGAAGGACCGGGTCGTCGGTCGAGACGAGCCGGGAAGGTTTGTCGGCGAGGGCGCCGCTGACCAGGACTCGGCCGGCGGCTACAGCCAGTTGGGCCTGTTGTCGATTCGGGACGAGGCCGCGCCGGACCAGCTCGAGGTCGAGCCGGTGGCGGGGCCCTCGGCTCAGCGGCCCGATGCGGGCGAGGACCGCGGGGCGGCCTTCTTCGTCGCACCCGCCCTCTTGGCCGCAGATCTCTTTGCGGGTGCCTTCTTTGCCACCTTCTTCGCGGCACTTGGTTTCTTCGCCGGTGCCTTCTTGGCGCTCGCCTTCTTGGGGGCCGCCTTCTTGGCCGCGGCCGTCGCGGTCTTGCGAGCCGCCTTGTTTGCACCCGAGCGGGGCCCGGTCATCTTGGTGGCCGCCTTCTTGGCCGCCTTGGCGGTATCGCCGACCCGACCGGCCGCGCTGGACGCGGCGGTCGTGGTGGCCGAGCGGCCAACATCGGCCGAGTGCCGCAGGATGTCAGCCACTTGCTTGGCCAGGTCGTCCGCGTCGATGCCGAGGGTGTCGAGCTGGTGGGTCACCTCTTTTCGGATCACGCTCATGAGATCTTCGCTGGCCTTCTTGGATCGTTCGACGATCTCGTCAACCCACTGGGAGGCTTGGCCCCGCTGGAGGTCGCCGGCGTTCACCAGTTCCCGGACGATCTCCTCGGCGCGCGCCCGCGTCACGTGCCCGAGAACCGCCCCCGCCTCGATATATTTGCGGAATGCGTCATTGGTCGCCATCGCGGCAATTTAGGCCTGCGCGCTAGCTGGTAGCAAGGGCGCGCGGCGGTGCATCGGGACCGGTACTGAAGAACTCGGCCACGAGTCCTGCCAGGTCCGGGGCCGACACGTCGGGTGGCGGTTCGGGTGGCGCACCCCCAGGGGATGTGACCCCGGAGAGCACGAGAGCAAACGCGACATCGAGGCGCCGAGCAAGCAATCCGTCGGTCGATGGCCGGTCCCCGACCACGACGACGGCATCGCTGACCCGTTGTGTGATGAGAGCGGCCATCGGCTCGTGGGGCTTGCCGGCGACCTCGGGATCCACCCCCGACGCGGTTGCGACCGCCGCGAGCAACGCACCCGAGCCCGGCAGCAGACCGTGGGGCGTGGGATGGGTGGCATCCTCGTTCGTCCCTATCAGACGCGCCCCTTCTCGCACGGCGGTGGCGGCCGCAGCCAGCCGTTCGAAATCAAAGTCGTGGGTCCAGCCGACCACGACCGCGTCGACCGGCCCCTCGGCGACCACCCGGACTCCTCGCTCGGCCAGCGCCTCGAGCACTCCGCCTTCGGCCAGGACCGAAACGGTCGTTCCCGGCTCGAGGAGACCGGCCGCCGCGTGAGCCGACGTCACTAGGTCGTCTTTGCTCGCTGCGATCCCGGCCCGCGCAAGGCGGTCGAGCAGTTCGGCGGTGGTTGGGGCCGAGTTGTTGGTGGCGAAGAGGGTCCGCACTCCCGCCCCGCGTAGGGCGGCCACGGCCCCGGGAGCGCCCGCAATGGGCTCACCGGTGAGCCAGATCACGCCGTCGAGATCGAGGACCCACGTACCGGTGCGGTTAGGCGGCCAACGCCGTGCGCGCACCCTTGCCTACCGGTCGCCCGCAAGACCCATCGAGCCGAGCAGGACGCTGCCCAAGTCTCCATGACCGCGGGTGCCTACTACGAACACGCCGGCACCTTGCGAAGACTCAACTGCGACAACACTCCGAGACATAGGTACCTCCTCGGCGGCAGGCTAATCGGGGGGCCGGCCTCGGGCGCCGACCGGTACCGACATCATCGACGTCGCACGGGTACGGTGACGATGTGGCCAGCCTGGAGGTGGTAGACGGCGACCTGCTGGTCAAGCTCTCCAACGCAGAACGGCTCGAAGCGGTGCATGGTGACGTGCGGGTCCCGGTCGGGTCCATCCTCGTCGTCCGCACGGTGACCGACGCATGGTCCGAATTGCGGGGACTTCGCGCTCCGGGCACCGGCTGGCCCGGCAAGATCCTCGTCGGTACGTGTCGGGGCGGCTTCGGGAAGGATTTCGTCGTGGTCCATGGAAAGCGCCCTGCCGTCATCGTCGAACTCGACGGGACCGAGTACTCCCGAATCATGGTGACGAGCCCCGACGCCGAAGCCTTGGCCGACACCCTGCGGGCCCGTCTCCTGGAAATCTGACCGAAAGGCCCCGCATGGCACAGGTCATCTTCGATGGTGTGACCAAGCGCTACGGCGACGTCGTCGCCGTCGACGATCTCAGCCTTTCGATTGTCGACGGCGAATTGCTCGTCCTGCTCGGCCCCTCGGGTTGCGGCAAGACCACCGCGTTACGCATAGTCGCGGGGCTCGAGGAGCTTTCCGCGGGCACGATCTCGATCGGCGACGCGGTGGTCAACGACATCGACCCGAAGGACCGAGATGTCGCCATGGTCTTCCAGAGCTACGCCCTCTACCCGCACCTGACGGTGGCACGGAACATCGATTTCCCGCTCCGCCAGCGCGGCATCGAACGCGACGAGCGCGCCCGGATGGTCAACGAGGTGGCCACGATGCTCGGTCTCGATCCCTACCTCGAACGCAAGCCGGCACAGCTCTCGGGCGGTCAGCGCCAACGGGTCGCCTTGGCCCGGGCCATCGTGCGCAGCCCCCAGGTCTTCTTGATGGACGAACCGCTCTCGAATCTCGACGCGGCACTGCGAGTACAGACCCGGGCCGACATCGTCTCCCTCCAGGACCGGCTAGGCACGACCACGTTGTACGTGACCCACGATCAGGTCGAGGCCATGACGATGGGGGATCGCATCGCAGTGCTGAACCATGGCGTGCTCCAACAGGTCGCGCCGCCCCAGGAGCTCTACGCCCTGCCGGCCAACGTCTTTGTGGCCGGCTTCCTCGGGAGCCCGGGCATGAACCTTGTGCCGGGCAGGCTGGACCGCAGCGCCGGGGGCGCCACCGTGGCGGTTTCCGGGGGCACTGTCGAGGTCCACACTCGGGTGCACCTTCCGGCCGATCCGGACGCTGCGGTGACCGTCGGCGTCCGCCCCGAGGGCCTCTTCGTCGACCCCCACGGCGCCGTGGGCGCCACCGTGACCATCGTCGAGATGCTCGGAGCCGAGGCCCATGTGATCTGTACCCTCGCTGACGGCACCCGCCTCGTCGTCCGCCAGGAGTCCACCGTGCCCCGACCGGCCATCGGCGAGGCCATCAAGATCAGGATCGATCCGGACGCGGTGACGCTCTTTGACACTGCCGGCGGAAAACGCCTCGAGGAGCGCGAGTGACCACGACCGGCGTCGCCGCCGCGCCGTCGCGCCGTCGCGCCTCGGCCGGCCCGCGCCGCCGTCGGCGACGAGAAGCGGCCCTCGGGTATCTGCTGGTGCTCCCGGCCGTCGCGGCGTTCGCCATCTTCGTCTTCTACCCCTTCTTCAACAACTTCAGGTTGGCCCTCTACCAGACGCCTCCCGTTCCCGGCCTCCCTTCGCGCTATGTGGGGCTGCACCAGGCCGGCCACGTGCTCTTCTCCAATGCCTACGGGTTCCCTGGCAGCCTCCTTACGACCATCGTCTTCGTAGTCTTGGTCGTACCGGTCAGCCTGCTCATCGGACTCGGTCTGGCCGTCGCCGCGCACCGACGGCTCCGGGGTATCGGGGTCTACCGGATGATTTTCTCCTCGACCGTCGTGAGTTCGGTCGCCGTCGCAGCACTCGTCTTCGGCACCCTGATGAACCCTGTGGTGGGTTTCTTGCCCTGGCTGGGCATCAACCCGACCCCCCCACTCCTCCAGAATCCCACCTGGGCGCTCCCGGCGGTCGCCGTCATGACCATCTGGCAGTTCCTCGGGCTCTCCTTCATCATCATGTCAGCCGGCTTGCAGTCCCTCCCCGATGAGATCCTTGAAGCCGCCCGGATCGACGGCGCATCGGCCTGGACTCGCTTTTGGCGGATCACCGTCCCCATGCTGTCGCCCACCATCTTCTTCGCCCTCGTTGTCGGCACCATTTACGCCTTCCAGTCCTTCGGGCAGATCGACATCTTGATCCCCTTCCGCAACCTCCCGGCCAATCTGCACGTCAATGTCCTCATCTACAACGTCGTGAATACGCTGACGCAGGAGAACAACACCGGCGTGGCTGCGGTGATGTCGATCGCCTTGTTCGTGCTCACGTTGCTGGTGACGCTCCTCCAGATGCGCTTCCTCGAGAGCAGAGTCCACTATGGCCGCTGACCGGACAACCTCGGCGGTAGCCCCGGAGACCACACGGGCCGCAATCAGCTCCGACGCGAGACGGGCCCGGCGCTCCCGGCGATACCGCCTGACCGGAAGTTACACCGTGCTCACGGTGTCGGCGATCGTCGTCGTGCTCCCCCTCTACATCACTGTTGTCAACTCGTTATTGAAGGAAGACCAGATCGCCCATCAACCGCCTCCGTTGTTTCCTTTCCACCCGCAGTGGCACAACTATTCGATCGCCTGGACGCAAGGGAATCTCGGGTTCTATATCCGCAACTCGCTCATCATGACCGTGTGCATCGTCATCGCGCAGCTCGTCACGTCGATCCTCGCCGGTTACGCCTTCGCCTTCCTCCGGTTCCCGTTCCGTCGCACGCTCTTTTTGGTCTGCCTGGCGACCTTGATGATCCCCTTCGAGGTGACCTTCATCACCAACCTGACCACCGTCACCTCAGCGGGTCTGTTCAATACCTACGCGGGCCTCGCGGTGCCGTTCCTGGCCACCGGTTTCGGCATCTTCTTGCTTCGCCAGGCCTTTCTCCAGATACCCAAAGACCTCCAGGAGGCGGCCCTGCTCGACGGCTACGGGCACTGGCGATTCATGGCTCGCGTGGCCGTGCCCTTGGCCCGCCCGTCGGTGGCCGCTCTCGGGGTCTTCGCCTTCCTCGCCGCGTGGAATCAGTACCTCTGGCCGCTGGTAGCGACCGGAGGCACGACGCCGCTCGACACGGTCCAGATCGGGCTCAAGCAGCTCTACGGCACCCAGGCCGATCAGATCAACGTGGCCCTGGCGGGCGCCATCATCGCCTTCGTCCCGCTCCTGATCCTGCTCTTGATCTTCCAAAAACAACTCGTCCGCAGCCTGACCGCCGGTGCCGTCAAGTAGACCGCTGGCGCCCCGGCCCCATGAGTGAGATTCGGCCAGCTGCGGATAGCCGCACGTCGTCGCTGCGAACGAGCGAAGTGCTAGGAAGAGGGCCATGGCGACCCGCGGGTTTCTCCGGGCAGCAGCGGCGGCGGCTGTCATCTTGTCTTCGCTCACCACCCTCGCCGTGTCGGCCGGGCCGGCGGCGGCAGCGGTGCCCAAGTGCCCCCTCTCGGCGCTCACCAAGTCCAAAGGCGTGGTCAACATCACGTTCTGGGAGTCGATGACCCGGGCCAACGCCACCACGCTGCAAGCGATCACCAGTGGTTTCAACTCCTCACAGTCAAAAGTCCACGTCACCCTGGTCGCCCAAGCGAGTTACGACGACACCTGGGCGAAATACACCGCAGGCCTCACCAACGGCCAGCTGCCCGACATCGTCTTGCTCGAAGACCAGCGCACCCAAGAGGCCATCGACACCCAGTCGTTCCTCCCGGTTCAATCGTGTATTGACGCGAGTCGCTACAAGACGTCGGATTTCCTCGCCCGCCCCCTCGCTTACTGGAAGGTGAACGGCGTGCAAGAGGCCATGCCGTTCGCGGTCTCCAACCCGATCCTGTATTACAACAAGCTCGCATTCACCAAGGCCGCACTCAACCCGAACAATCCGCCGTCGACGCTGCCCGAGATGATCACCGACGCCAAAGCCCTCAAGGCCTCGGGGAGCGGCACCGGCCTTGTACTCGACCCCTGGCACCTTGAGACCTGGTTGGCGACGGCCAACCAGCTCTTCGTAAACCACAACAACGGCCGCTCGGGCCGGGCAAGCGCTGGCGTGTTCAACTCGACGACCGGCAGGCAGATCTTCACCGAGCTGAACCAACTGGTCCGCGGGGGATTCGCCGCCACCAATCCATCGAGTGGTCCCGATGAATACGACAACCTGCTCGGCATCGGCAGCGGCAAGTACGGGATGACGATCGACACCTCGGCCGCGCTCGGGACCATCAGCCAGCTCCTCAACAGCGGCCAGTATCCGAACGTCCAGCTCGGTATCGGGGCCTTCCCTGTGCTCAGTTCGAAGATTCAAGGTGGGATCGAGCCAGGCGGCTCGGGCGTGTACATCTCGAACAAGGTTCCCCCCGCAGATCAGGCCGCGGCATGGCAGTACATGCAGTGGATCGACAACACCCAGAGCCAGGCCACCTGGGCTGCCGGCACCGGGTACATCCCGATCCGCAAGTCCTCGACCCAGACCGCGACCGTCCAACACCTCTGGGTCACGAGCCCCGGGTACAAGGTGGCCTACAACCAGCTCAACAACGGAGTCAACGACGCAGCCACCTCGGGTTCGGTCATCGGCCCCTACGCGGATGTCCGCAACGACATCTTGAGCGCCGAAGAAGCGATGTTCTCGGGGGCCATGTCACCGTCGGCTGCCCTTGCGTCCGCCGAGAAGTCCGTTAACACCACGATCGTGGGCTACAACCAGCGTCTCGGCGCCGGTTGAGCCACGACGGCCGACCCCTGGTGGCGGCGCGGCGCGGAACCGGATCGACCACGACAGGGTCCACCCTCCACGTTCCGATCGACATCGGGAGCGGACTACCCGTCGTGATCTTGGAGGGCTTCGGGATGCGACCCGAGACCTACCGGCACACCGCGACCCTCCTGGCCGAACGCTGCCGGGTGATCGTTCCCTCTCTTTTCGCCCTCCCGGGTCCCTGGCGCTACCCCGATGTGCTGGCCATTTTCACGGCCACCCTTGAGCAATTGGAGATCGACCGGGTCACCATGATCGGTCACTCTTTTGGTGGTGGTATCGAGCTCGGCTTCGCTGCTCGACACCCAAAGCGGGTCGAAGCCCTCGTCTTCGCAGACACCCTGGCCGTCTCTCGTGAGTGGGTCCTCGCTTCCGAGGCGCTCCGACATCCGCTGGGCCTGCGGGCCATGGCCACGAAGAAGGCCACGAGCGCCTTTGTCGACAACCTCGTCCGTCATCCCCGCCAGCTGGTCGGCGCGGCCTGGTGGGCATTCACCAGTGGCCGATCTGAGGATATTTCGAAGATCGCAGCCGCTCGAGTGCCGGCCCACGTGCTGTGGGCCAACCGGGACACCATCTTGTCGAGGAGCGACGGCGAGACCTTCGCCCGCGAACTCGAGGCCAGCTTCACCGTGGTCAATGCCCCCGGCGACCAGGTGATCGACCACGATTGGATGTTCGAGCACCCTGACCTGTTCGTCGAGCACCTCGACCTGCTCGGATTGGCCGCGCTGGCTCCGGCCGGGCCCTCGTGAGCTCCGATACCAGGTAGTGGCTCATCTGAGCCACTACCTGACACCAGGCACTTCGGCTCTCTGGGCTAATATTCCGGCGTCCGACCCTTGCCTCGAGGGTCGCCCCTGCACTTGGAGTTTCTTCATGCGAGCTGGATCCTCCCCTCGGCGACTGCGCCGGGCTTTCCTCGGCGCCGCAGTGCTTGGCCTCTTGGGAGCACCTCTTGCGGCCACCTTCGTGGTCGTCGACAGCGCCGGGGCCGTCGCCCCACCCGGGCCCAACACCGTCATGGCGTTCGGTACCGCTGGCGCTGGTGCCACCGCCCTGCCGGGCCCGACCGTCGGCATCGCCGCGACCAGCGATGGCGGAGGATATTGGGTAACCACGTCGAGCGGGCAGGTCACCTCGGAAGGTGACGCCAGCAATTTCGGATCGATCACCGTCCCGCTCAACGCCCCGATTCTGGGCATTGCCGGCACCGCCGACAACGGCGGGTACTGGCTCGTCGGCGCCGACGGCGGGATCTTCTCCTACGGTGACGCGTCGTTTTTTGGTTCGACTGGTGGCATGACGTTAAACCGGCCGGTTGTCGGCATGGCGGCGGTGCCGGGCGGCCGCGGTTACTGGCTGGTGGCCAGCGACGGCGGGATCTTCGCGTTCGGGTCCGCCGCCTTTTTCGGCTCGACCGGCGGGATGACCCTCAACAAACCAATTGTGGGGATGGCCGCCACCCCCGACGGCATGGGGTATTGGCTGGTGGCCAGCGACGGCGGGATCTTCTCGTTCGGTGACGCCAACTTCTTCGGCTCAGCGGGGGGCATGTCACTGGTCCAGCCGATCGTGGGCATGGCCGCCACCCCCGACGGAGCGGGGTACTACCTCGTCGCCAGCGACGGCGGCCTTTTCACGTTCGGTGACGCCGCTTTCTCGGGCTCGGGCACGGGTGGCTCGCTTACGGCCCCGGCCGTCGGCATCGCGGCGCGCCCGGGGGGCTACTGGATCGCCTACGGGCAGACGGCGGCGTACAACTCCCCACTCGGCCAAGAAGAGCTCCTGGCCGGCCTGGGCTATATGCCGCTCAGTTGGTCCCCCCTCGGGTTTCAATGGCTGTGGGGAAACAACCCACCCCAGCTGACGGCCATGTGGTCACCGGGTAACCCCAACATGATCCTGACCGGTGCCATCTGGGCCTTCGAGGCGGTGCATGGGATGGCCATGGATGGCCAGATATCCAATGCCGAGACCGGGGTCCTGCTCGGCGCGGCCAACAACCCGTCGGCCAACATGAACCCCAACGGCTACACGTACTCGTTGGCCCAGGAGAACAGCGGGACCCCCCAGCCCGAATCGTTGACAGTGTGGCACAACGGAGCGGTCGTCCAGACCACGCTCGCGAACACCGGCATCTCGGCCGCCCCGACCGACATCGGGACCTTCCCGGTCTACCTTCGACTGCGCAACCAGGTGATGACCGGCACCGACCCGTCGGGAGCGCACTACGCCGACCCGGTGCAATTCGTCGCCTACTTCACCGGTGGTGACGCCATCCACTACATGCCCCGCGGCTCGTATGGTTCCCGCCAGAGTCTCGGCTGCGTCGAAATCCCCATCGGTCCGGCCTCGGTCATTTGGCAGTACACGTACTACGGAAGCCTGGTGACGGTCACGCCCTGAGCGGGCCCTGTCGTCGGACGCCCAGGGCGAGGACGCGTCGAACGTTGCCCTGAGCGCGCTGAGGTAGACGAACGGGCCACTGAACTCCACCAGCCTGATCGACAATCACCGCTCGGACCGGCCTTCATGTTGCGACAGCTCGGCCCGATGGCGCGCCGGTCTGTTGGCTGCGGATTCGGCGCGTGGAGAGCCCGATGGTGTGCGGCCATCGCACCTCGACCGACCCGTGCTCGGCCCAGGTCAGATCGTGCTACTCCGCTCGCTTACAATCCCGAATCGGTGGAGCGCCGGTCAGGATCGAGCTGTCGCAAGAAGAGATCGCAGCGTTCTTCCTCGTCGACTTCGCCGATGGCCGCGGCCGCCTGGCGCAGCGCCTCGAGGGAGCGGAGGAAGCCCCGATTCTCCTCGTGACGCCAACGGACGTTCCCCGAACCCCGCCATCCAGCCGCTCGGAGCGCGTCGAGCCCTCGGTGATAGCCGACCCTGGCGAAGGCGTAACGCTCTATATCGTCGTCTGTGCCCTCGGCCAATGACGCCCATACATCGAGACACCTCGGGCTGGCCGCGGCGATGCGACCAAGTGCCGCCCGACGTTGCTCGCCCGACAGGCTGTCCGCGTGCTTGAGTGCGGCCGCCAACTCGGCCGGAAGCGCGGGCAGCACCGTTTCGGGCGAAGCGCGGGTGAAGTGCACATCGTGTTCGGCCATGAAGGGTAGTCTCCCATGGCCGAACACGAAGACCGGACCGGCGTTGGCCCCCGGTGGTCATCGTCAAGGCCAGTGGGACCGCCCCCTACTCGGGGGGCCGAGGTCAGAACTCGTCGAGGTCCGAGGCAAAGGAGACCGGCGCGTGTCCAGGCCGGTACTCCTCGGGCACGTCCTCGGGGCGGGGGTAGGTGCCCACGACAAACACATTGGAGGCCGGCCCGTCTTCTACAACCCCGTAGAGGGCCCGGCCTTTCGCCTGGGCGAAGACGTCGTTCGGCGACAAGGTGCCAGATGCGAGCGCCCGGTACTGCTCGATGGTGACCCGGGCCACCAGGCTGTAGCCAGCCCCGTCACCGGTGGTCCCGACGTTCCGACCGATGATGCAGTGATGGTGCCCGTCGTCGATCACCGCCACCGCCTCGTCGCCGGCGCCCACCATCTGGCGGATCCGTGCGACCTGTTCGGCCAGGAGGTGGGACCATTGGAAGTGCCGACAGACCTTCATCGCCCACAGCGGGTTGGGCGGGATCGTCCCTTCGGTCTCACCTTCGGCCAGAGGACCCGATTCGGTGATAGGGGTTCCGTCGTCTCCGGCCCCCACGATGCCCGGGTTGTAGACCAAGGGGTGGGGCCCGTCGACGCTCGCTTTCTTCCAACCTTCTGGGGAGACATCGATCTTCCCGCTCACCGGCGGCGGCAACTCGCTCTCTGGCACGACCCACTCCTTTGGGAACCGAGGTCCGATGTCGGCGGGATGTCCCGACGCTGCACTCCCGGTCCCTTCACACTATGCGGCGGCCCCGGGTCGCCCCAACCGAGCGGGATACAGTCCACCCATGCAACGGGCGGAGACCACCTGGGGGATCCTCGATCCGGCCGTGCTGGCCCGGGTCCTCGTCGTTTCGCCTCACTTCGACGACGCCGCCCTCGGGGCCGCCCATCTTCTCTCCTCGCACCCGGGAAGCACCGTTGTCACCGTGCTGGCCGGCCGACCACCCTCGTACCCCGCCGAGCCCAGCGAATGGGATGCCGAGGGGGGATTCAAGACCGGCGACGACGTTGTGGGGGCCCGCCGGAAAGAGGACACCGCGGCTATGGCCGTGCTCGGCTCCTCGCCGGTATGGCTCGACTTTTCGGACCACCAGTACCTGCCCCGGGACCAGCGCCCCGGACCACCAGAGGTGGCTCCGGTGTTGCAGGCGGCCATCGAGGCCGCCGCCCCCTCCGCCGTCTTCTTGCCGATGGGCCTCGGGAACCCCGATCACGTGCTCACCCACGACGCCGGTCTTCTTGTCCGCGAAGAGTTGGCCGAACGAGCCCGCAGTGCCGAGGCGCTCGAGTGGTTCTGCTACGAGGACCACGGGTACAAACACATCCCGGGTCTGTTGGCCTGGCGGGTGGCGACCCTGTTCAAGAGCGGGCTGTGGCCGACTCCGGCGATCGTGCCCATCGACGCTGACATGGAGATCAAGCGGGCCGCCATCGACTGCTATGCGAGCCAAATCGCCCCGCTCCAACGCGAGCACGCCTTGAGCGAGCGGCTGGCGGCCAACGTACCCGAGCAGTATTGGCGCCTGGACTCCCCACCTCGAGGGTGGGAACCGCTCATGGCCACCATCTGAGACCGCACTCGCTGGGACACTCCGCCTTCGTCCGCAACGTTTGGGTCTGCGCTCGACCTCTGGCCATGGGTGGGTGCCCGGTCGGGGGGCGGCGCGATCAGGAAGCGGGTCGGTCGGTCCCCGGCCGGCGGGTCAGGTCGGAGGCCTTGGTCATCTTGGTGGCGGCGGGCCGGTTGGCGGCCCGCACGGTGATGTCGACATCGGCCGCGGTGGCCCGCAGCGCACCAACGGTGCACTCCCGGCGGCTCCGATGGGCAAAGGGATCGAAGGCAAAGTGACGCATGGCGTTGGCGTGGGTGATTTTGTCGATCTCGTCATCGGGGACACCGTCGAGCGATTTCATAAGCAGTTCGGGTGATTCGGGCCACGTCGAATCCGAGTGCGGATAGTCCGATTCCCAGCAGATCGAATCGATGCCAACCCGGTGGCGGATCTCGACCCCGGTCGGATCGTCGATGAAACAGGTGACGACATGCTCGGCGAAGACTTGACTCGGTAGTGAGTCACCGAAGTCCTGACCGGTCCAGCGGTGGTGGCGGGTATAGATCCAGTCCATCCGCTCAAGGAAGTACGGGATCCACCCGATGCCCCCCTCGGAGAGGGCCACCTTCAAGCCGGGAAACTTGCGCAGTACCGGCGACCACAACAGGTCGGCCGCGGCCTGCACGATGTTCACCGGTTGGAGGCCGAGTAGTACGTCGATAGGGGCATCGGGGGCGGTGACCACAAGTGAGGAGGACGAGCCGATGTGGAGGCAGACGATCGTCTCTTCCTCCGAGCACGCGGCCCAGAACGGGTCCCAGGTGTCGCTGTGGAAGCTGGGCAGCTTCAACTTGGAAGGGTTCTCGGAAAACGAGACGGCGTGGCACCCCTTGGCCGCGACCCGACGGACTTCGGCCGCCATCGCGACGGGGTCCCATATCGGCGGCAGGGCGAGGGGGATGAAGCGCCCGGGATAGGTGCCGCACCAGTCCTCGATGTGCCAGTCGTTGTAGGCCTCGAGCACGGCCAGGCCCAGCTCGGGATCCTTGGCCTTTGCGAAGAGCTGGCCGCACAGGTTCGGAAATGACGGGAAGCACATCGAGCCCACCACGCCGTTGGCGTCCATGTCGCGCACTCGGTCGTGGATGTCGTAGCAACCCGAGCGGATCTCGGCGAAGGAAGTAGGCTCGATTCCGTATTCCTCCATCGGTCGACCGGCCACCGCGTTGAGCCCGATGTTGGTGGCTTCCTTGCCGTCGAACCGCCAAATCTCGGTGCCGTCCTCGCGCCGGAGGACCTTCGGTGCCTGATCGGCGAAGCGGCGGGGCAAACGGTCCCCGAACATGTCCGGAGGCTCGACGACATGGTCGTCCACACTGACCAGGACCAAGTCGTCCAGCTGCATGCACCCTCCCAATTGGGCCTCGATCGAAACCTGACACGCGTGTCAAGGAGCACACTATCGTCGTGCCCCGTGACAAGACAGGGGCGGGGTCTCGGCCCGCGTGCGGGGTTGGACTGGAAGGGCATCCTCTTGTCCGCAGCGGTCCTCTGTGACGAACACCTCGAGACTCGGGGCCACTGCGGAGAAGTCGACCATCCCGGGCTCGGCGCCACGGACGCCACTCCCGGCGCCGCGTTTGGCGCTCACGGATCTCCCTGGGTCACGGATCGCCGGGCGCCCCGGCTCGACGGGCATGCCGAGGAGGTGCAGAGCCAGTGGGCCGCACCGCGTGAATCGTGAGGCCAGCAGCACGGGTCCCGTGCCTCGTCGGCGTCGGCGAGACCCGGTACACCAAGTGGGGGGGCACCACCGATGCGAGCGAGTACCAGCTCGCCCTCGAGGCCATAACCAAGGCGGTTAGTGACGCCGGTCTTCGCATCGACGACGTCGACGGGCTGGCGTCGTTCGCGCAGGATCGCAATGACGCCACATTCGTCGCCGCCGACCTCGGGCTGCCCGAGCTGCGCTACGCAAGCCTTTCGTGGTTGCCCGGTGGCGGAGGGGCCTGTGCGGCCGTCGCCAATGCGGCGGCGGCGGTTGCCGACGGCCAGGCCGAGGTGGTCGTGGTCTACCGGGCGCTGTGCCAAGGCCAGTTCGGACGCTTCGGCCAGGGACCGGGCAACCAGCCCCGGTCCCCCGGTCCCCCACCGGTACCCCGGATCCGGTCGGCCAAGAGCCTGTTGGCGGCCCACGTCGCGTTCACCATGCCCTTCGGGGTCTTCGGGCCCCCGATCGCCTACGCCATGGTGCTGCAGCGACACATGCACCGCTATGGCACCATGGCCGAGCAGATGGGCCAGGTGGCAGTGACCGCCCGGGCCCACGCGGCCCGCAATCCGCGCGCCGTCATGGCCGAGTACGCCATGACCATGGACGATTACCTCAATTCGCGTATGGTCTCCGAGCCCTTCCGGCTCTTCGATTGTTGCCTCGAGAACGACGGCGCCTGTGCCGTCGTGGTGACCTCGGCCGAACGGGCCGCCGATCTGGCCCGGCCTCGAGTCGAGATCCTCGCCGAGGCCCAAGGGACCCTGCAGGGGTTCGGCCATGGTCAATACACCAACGTGAGCATGCCCGACGACGACTACACCAGCGCCGGGGCCCGGGGCGTCGCCCGGCGGCTGTGGGCGCGCGCCGGGCTCACGCCGGCCGACGTCGACGTGGCCCAGATCTACGACCACTTCACCGGCCTTGTGCTCCTCAGCCTGGAGGACTTCGGGTTCTGTGAACGGGGCCAAGGCGGTCCGTTCGCTGCGTCCGGGGCACTTTCGTGGCCCGACGGCTCGCTTCCCACCAACACCCATGGCGGGAGCCTGTCGGAGGCCTACATCCACGGTCTCAACCACGTCATCGAAGGCGTGCGCCAGCTGCGCGGGGAATCGACCTGCCAGGTGCAAGGCGCCGCGACCTGCCTCGTCACCAGTGCGGCCGGCGTTCCGACGAGCGCCCTGATCCTCGGGCGCCCATGAGCGAACGGTTCTTCCCCGACGAAATGCCGATGCCGGCGGCCAACGCCGAGACCCTGGCCTTCTGGGAGGCCGCGGCCCGCCACTCCCTGGTCGTCCAGCGCTGTGCGGGCTGTGGCCAGACCCGGCATCCTCCAGGGCCCGTCTGCCCTGCCTGCCGCTCCACCGCGTCACAATGGCTCGAGCTCCCCGGCACCGGGTCGGTGTACACCTTCAGCGTGGTCCGCCAGGCCTTCCTCCCGGCCCTCTCGGACCGTCTGCCCTACGTTGTCTGTGCGGTCGAACTCGACCAAGGAGGGGGGGTGCGCATGGTCTCGAACCTGGTGGGCTGTGAGCCCGAGCGCGTGGCCATCGACCTGGCCGTCACCGTGGTGTGGGAGGACATGGGACCCGATCTCGCCCTTCCCCGATTCACTCCGCTCGGGACCACGGTGGCCCGGCCGTGACCACCAAGGGCCGTCAGGCCGTGATCGCCGGGGTCGCCACATCGGATTATCCGCTGCTCCCCGACCTCTCCGAGCACGCGGTCCACGGTCAGGCCGCGGACCGTGCACTGGCCGACGCCGGCCTCTCGATGGCCGACGTCGACGGGTTCGCCAGCGCCGGGTTCTTTCCCATGTACGCCCTGGGGGTCACCGAATACCTGGGGCTCCACCCGGCGTACTTCGACGAGACCAACGCCGGCGGGGCCTCCTTCGAGGTACTGGTGGAGCATGCGGCCTACGCCGTCGAATCGGGCGCGGCCGAGGTGGTCCTCGTGACCTACGGGAGCGTGCAGCTCTCCCAGATGGGGCGCACCCTCGGCACCGGAGCCCCCGGGGGGGCCGGTGCACTAGCGCCCGGTCCGGCGATCTATGACGCCCTGTGGGGCAACACCCTCGTTGGCAACTACGCATTGGCGGCACAGCGTCACATGCACGAGTTCGGTACCACGCCCGAGCAACTGGCCGCGGTGGCGGTCACCATGCGAAAGCACGCGGCAAGCAATCCGTTCGCCCAAAAACGCGAGCTGATCACGGTTGAGGACGTGGTCAACTCGCGCCTGGTGGCCGACCCGCTGCACAAGCTCGACTGCTGCGTCATCTCCGACGGTGGTGCGGCCTGCGTGGTGACCTCGGCCGAACGGGCCGCCGACCTCCCCAATGCTGCGGTCTACGTGCTCGGAGGCGCCCACGCCTCCACCCACCAGATGAATTTGTCGGCGATGGCTGATCTGACGGTGACCGGCGCGGCCCAGTGCGGACCGCTCGCCTTTCGCCGAGCCGGGATCACCCCGGCCGACGTCGATGTGGCCCAGCTCTACGATTCGTTCACCATCACGGTCCTTCTCACCGTCGAAGACCTGGGTTTTTGCGCAAAGGGCGAGGGGGGGGCCTTTGTCGAAGATGACGGGCTCGGGCTCGCGGGGCGCCTCCCCACCAACACCGACGGCGGCGGGCTCTCGGCCTGTCACCCCGGCATGCGGGGCATGTTCTTGATCGTCGAATCGGTCCGCCAGTTGCGGGGCGAATGCGGGGAGACCCAGGTGCCCGGCGCGGCCATCGCCGTGGCTCACGGGACCGGCGGGATGCTCTCGGCGTCGGCGACCTTGGTGCTCGGACGAGATGCCCCGTGACCGACGCCGCCACCCCGAGCGATCCCCGACCGCCCAAGCCCCGCCCGGCGCCGGTCCCCGATCCGGATTCCGCACCCTATTGGGCCGCGGCCCACGATGGCCGTTTGGTGGTGCAGCGCTGTGAGAACTGCGGGACCTACCAGCTCTACGGCCGGGACCGGTGCCTCGTGTGCCGAGGACCGGTGGTCTGGGTCGAAGCCAGCGGGAAGGGCACCGTCTACAGCTTCACCGTCATCCGCCAGAACTACGCCCGCCCCTTCCGGGACTGGATCCCTTATGTCGTCGCCCTGGTCGATCTGGTCGAGGGGCCCCGAGTGATGACGAACCTGGTGGACTGTGCACCCGAGGAAGTGGCCATCGGGCTGGCGGTGCGGGCCCGCTTCGAACCGGTCTCAGAAGAGGCCGGGATCGCGCTCTTCGAGCTCGACCGCTGAAACCGGGGTCAGGCCTTCTTGCCGCCGGCCTGGATCTGGCTCAACGGCTCATTGGTGTCGAGGTAGTCCCGCCAGCGGGTCACAAGCCCACCGTCGTCGACCTCGATGACGGTGGCCCCGTGCATGACGATAGGGATCCGGTCCCCCTGCGCCGTCCCGGGATCCCCGTAGGTGGCCGTGCCGGTCCATTCGAAGACGGCCCAGCCATCCCCGCCCCGGATTGAGTGGATCTGCTGACGCCAATCGGGAAACACGCTGTCGGTCAGATCGACCACACCTCGGACATCGGCGGTCGGCGGGGTCACGGGATCTTGGAAAAGTCCTCCGGGCGCAAAGAGGGCCTCGAAAGCGTCCGCACCCTCGGTCTGTTCGAACTTCCGGGCCCAAGCATCCCAGTCCCTCATCGATCCTCCTCGGTCGTTCTGCGTGGTCTCGCCGGATCATCCTGGGGTGCCGGACCGTCGGTCGGTGCCCCGACGGCTCGGGTCTGTGTCGTTGTCACGCGCTGGCGCAGGGCCACCTTGTCGAGTTTGCCCATGGCGTTGCGGGGCAGAGGCTGGGTCACGGAGTCCAGATGGCGGGGCGCTTTGTAGTCGGCGACGCGATCGGAGAGGAACGCCCGCACCTCGGCCACGTCGAGCGTTGTGCCGGGTCGGAGCCGGACGACTGCGGCGACGTCTTGGCCGAGGACCGCATGGGGTATGCCGATGACCGCCGCTTCGAGGACGTCGGGATGCTCGCACAGGGCGCTCTCCACCTCGATCGACGAGACGTTGTAGCCCCCACGGACGATGAGGTCCTTCTTGCGATCGACCAGGTAGAGGTATCCGTCGGAATCGAGATACCCGAGATCGCCCGAGTGCACCCACTCGCCCTGCCAGGTCGCGGCGGTGCCCTCGGGGTCGTTGAAGTAGAAGCGCTGTCCGGGTGGAACCCGGATGGCCACTTCACCAACCACGTCGACCGGGACGCTCTCGCCGTGTTCGTCGATCACTCGGATCCCTTTGCGGTCGAGCGGTCGGCCTACCGAGCCCGGGCGCTTGAGAGCCTCTCCGGGAGGCATGGCCACCACGCTCGTGCCGCCCTCGGTGAGGCCGTATCCGTTCATGAGGGCAGCCTTCGGGAAGGTGTCGGCCAGCCACTGCACTGCGTGGTCGGGCATGGGCGCGCTCCCGTAGATGACCATCGTAAGACACGAGGTGTCCACGCCCTCGAGCGCATTTGACTCCAAGAGGAGGAGTGCATGGGCCGGCACCATGATCGTCCACTCCGGTCGTTGGGTCGCGACCAGGTCAGCGAAACGGGCCGGATCGAAGCTGGGCAGCATGAGGTTGGTCAACGCAAGGCGCAGGCAAAGGGTCTGTGTGCCATGGGTGCCGATCAGCGTGGCCAGGGGCACTGCGTGCAGCAGCTTGCCGCCCGTGGCGATCGGGGTGAGGGGGTGGGCGACCATGGCGCTGCGGTGCGTGGCCGCCACACCCTTGGGAAGCCCCGTGGTGCCCGAGGTGTAGAGGATGTCGGCCACGTCGTCGGGTTGGACTGCGACTTGGAACGGGCTCGAGTCGCCCGAGATCGCCTCATTCCAGTCGAGCTCCTCGGCACCGTGGGCACCGGGGCCGATGATGATGAGATCCCCCGCAACCCCGCCTGGAAGCTCGCGCACCCGGTCGAGCTCGCTCGCTCCGGCGACAATCGCCCGGGCTCCACTGTCGGCCACGAGGTGTTCGACCTCGCGTCGCGACATGCGGGGGTTGATGGGCACGGCAACCCCTCCGGCGCGGAGCACGGCGAAGTACGCCACCTGATAGATGGGGGCATCCTCGTTGGCGACCAGGAGTGCCACGCGCTCACCGCGCGCTACACCCGCTTCAACCAGCCGCCGGGCCACCGAGCTGGCCCGGTCGTCCCACGAGCGGTAGGTCATGGTGATGCCATTGGCCATCTGCAGGGCGACCCGTGTCGGGAATTGGGCAGCCACGGTTCCGAGCCGGGTGGGCAAGAGGTCCACGGCCCAAAGGTTCCCACCTGACGGTGGCGTCAGTAAACTCGGCCCGACCGCAGGGGCCCCCTGATCGCCGGAACCTCCGGGAGATATCGGGTCAGGCGAGGAGGCCACCCCATGTCCGAAGCGCCGTCCACGCCGGCCCCGGTCCTCATCGGGATCATCTACGACTTCCCACAGGCCGACGACGGGGCCTCATTCGAAACCGCGCTCCGCCTCGGCATCGACGAGGTGGCAGCCCACGGCCGGCTAGATCGGCCCGTCGAACTGTTGTCCCGCCACGCCCGGGGGTTGCCGGGCGGCACGGCCCACCACGTGGAAGTGACCTTTACCGAGCTGATCGAGAGCGGGGCTCTCGTAGCGGTCGGCCCCTCGATCAGCGACAACGGGCTCATCGTCGGGCCGATGGCCGATGCGGCCGGGATCCCGTGCATCAACTACACCGGCGGCGAACGGACAAGGGGGCCGTTCATGTTCCACTACCCCGTCGGCTCCTTGGCCGAAGAGCCGGCCGTTTTGGTGAATCATCTGGTCGCCCAAGAGAGCACCCGGACGGCGGTCATCTATGACAACACCCCGGTCGGGCGGGGGTACGCGGATTATTTCGGCGAAGCGGCGGCGGCGGCCGGCCTCGAGGTGATCGGCGAGGCCGCCATCGCACCGCTGGCGACCGATGTCGTCCCGACCGTTCGCCGATTGCGAACTGGTGAGCCCGACAGCCTCGTCTACCTCGGACTCGGTGTGGCGGCCCGGGCTTTGGCGGTGGCCGTCAAGTCCGAGGGCTGGCAGATCCGGGTCGTGGCGAATTCCTCGCTGATGTTCGGTTACACCCGGCGCGACTGGCGGGAGGACTGGGAAGGCTGGGTGTATGTCGACACGGTGTCCGATGAGAACCAGGAGCGGGCGCGCCTGCGTGGCAAGTCGCGCTCGAGTGCCGCCGGCCCGGTGGGGGTTGCGGCCTACGACATCGGACGGCTGATCGGAGAGGGCCTGGCCCGATCGAACCATCTGACCCGCGACGGGTTACGCCAAGGGCTCGAACGGGTCAAGCAGCTCCCGGCCTCGTCGGGTCTACAAGGCACAACGATGGGATTCGGACACTGGGACCACGGAGCCCTGAAGGGCCGATATCTGGTGCTTCGGCGCTGGGAGGGCGGCAAGACGGTGCAGGTGGCTGACCAATAGCTAGAGGACCGCCCGCTTAGCTGCGAGCGTCGATAGCCACTTTGATCGCACCGGTGGTGCCCTGATTCGCGATCGTGTAGAAGGCGTCACGCCATTCGGCCAGGGCGAAGGTGTGGGTGACCATCCCGGTCAGGTCGACCCGACCCTGGTCGACCAGGTGCAGGTAATGGGCGATCCCGTGCATGCGCACCCCATCGATCTCTTCGATGCCAAAGGCGTTGGAACCGACCCAGGAGATCTCCTTGAAGTACAAGGGGCTCCACTCCCAACGAGCCGAGGCGTGCACCCCGCTCTTCACCAACGTCCCCCGGGCCTTGAGCACCCGGACGCCGACCTCGAATGTCTCGGGCTTTCCGATCGTGTCGTAGACGACATCGATGCCACCGGGGTGGGCCATGGGAAGCCCCGCCATGGGCGTGTGCAAGACGCCACCGGACCATTCAGCCAACGCCTCGATGAGCTCGAGGCGCGGTTCAGGGGCGAACACCTTGTGTGCGCCGAGCTTCTCGGCGAAGGCCACCTGGGCCGGGAAACGGGCCACAACGGCCACTTCAACGTCGGGGTAGAGGCTGCGCAGTACTGCTATCGCCGCGCTGCCGAGGGATCCCGCCCCGTAGACCAGCACCTTGCCGTCGGCAGGAGGTGGGTGCCGGGTGATGGAGTGAAGCGAGACGGCGAAGGGGTCGGCGAAGACCGCCAACTCGTCGGGTACGCCGTCGGGCACCGGGATCAGCATCGAATCGTGCGCCGGCATCAGCTCCGCGTAGCCGCCGGTTGCATCGGCCGCAACGCCGGTGTGAATCCCCGCACTGATGTCGCCGCTGGTGAAGTTCCAACACAGGCTGTAGTCCCCGGCCTCACAGGCCGGACACGGCGGGGTGATCCCCCGTGGGCCACAGGAGAGCCACGGGTTGAGCACGACGCGCTGACCGACCTCGAGACCCCGTGCCTTGGGGCCGAGCTCGACCACATCTGCCACGACCTCATGACCCATAACCTGCGGAAACGAGCAGAAAGCGCTCATGGCGTTATCCCCGTCGCCCTTGCCGAAATCAAGCAGGATCTGCTTGGAATCGGACCCGCAGATCCCGGTGAGCCGGGGCTTGGTCACCACCCAGTCGGGATGGAGAGGTCGGGCATCGTCGACGTCCATCAAGCGCACCGGTGTCCGCGCCAGGTTCTGGGTCAGCTGGTTGGCGCCTTCGGGGACCTCGATCACCTCCGCCTCGACTCCGAACACCAGTGCCTTCATGGTCGACCCTCCGCTTTCATCCGGACCGTGGCGGCGAAGCTAGCACCGGGTCCCTTATCAGCCGTCAGCCGCCTCGGGACTCGTCACTCGTTGGATGAAGATCTCTATTCGCTCGATTCGACCATCCTCGTCGAGGTCGAAGACCAGCGCTTCGCGGGTCTCGGTGTCGACGCCGTCGAGCGTCACGTTCTCGGACAGTTGGGCCAATGCCACCCGGTCGCAGTAGAACACCCGGTGAAGGTGCATCGAATAACCCTCGAGGTTCGGAAGCAGTTCGGAGAGGAAGGCCACGTAGCGATCCCTGGGGGTGTACGTATCGCCGAAGGGGCCGACCCGTATCACGGTGGGCGTCAGGCACGCCCCCAACGCGTCCCACTCGTGCGCCACCATTCGCGCCAGGTACTCCTCGACGATCCCTCGGGCTTCGCTCACAACTCGACCGTACCCTCCGCCGATACGGGTCACCAGGCTGGTCGGGGGGCAACCCGCTCCGTTTCGCTGCGGACCGGTTGCCCGGGTGTCGGTGTGATCCGAACGATATCCACTCCGGCCACCGAGGTCGTCAAGCGTGGCGCCACTGCGCTGCCGGCTTTGGTCCGAGACCCAACGCCGCGCCGTCGGCCCTGCTCACTCGCCGAGGAGACGATCGATGAACCTGCGGACTGCGGCCCAGGCTACGACAGCCTCGGGTACGCCCATGCCGACGAGGCCCTGCACCCCGTGGACGCCTCCGATGATGACATCGACCGACACGTCGACGCCGGCAGGGCCCGCTCGCTCGCCGAGCCGCTCCGCGTCGAGACGGCACACATCGACCTCTCCTACCTGGAGCAGCAGGGGTGGTAACCCGCCGAGCTCACCCCGGGCGGGCGAGGCCCAGGGATGATGTAAGTCCCCGGCGGGGCCGAGATAATCGCGGGCGCGAGCTCGCAGGAACCCCTCGGTGACAAAGGGGTCTCGTCGCCCCGAGTATCCCGGCGCGTACCCGGCGGTGTCGAGATCGAGCCAACCGCTCAGGCTCACGAGACCGGCGGGCGTGCGGCGTCCAGATCCGTGCGCGCGGGCGACGGTGGCGAGCGCCATGCCTCCGCCGCACGAGTCGCCCATGAGGATCAGCCGCCGAGGATCGTGGCCGTCGTCGAGAAGGCCGAGGTAGGCGTTCACACAGTCGTCAAGCGGGGCGGGGAATTGATGCTCGGGTGCGAGCCGATAGTCGACGATGAGGACCGGTAGCCCGGCGGCGTCAGCGATGAATTCGGCGTAGAAAAGGTAATCGGCAAGAGTGCACGAGACGAAGGCGCCACCGTGCAGGAAAACCACGGCACCCCGGCTCGGATCGTTCGACGGACGAGACAGCCACGCACAGTGCACCCCACCGAGTTCGACCGATTGCACCGCCGTGTCGGCGGCAACGGGGTGGCCGTGAAGGGGCGCCATCTGGGCCCGCGTACGGGAGAAATCCTGCGCGGGGTCGGCGAAGTCGACCGGCATCCCCGCGAGGATCTGATCGAGCTCTTTGCTCATCGCTGCATCGTCGGCCGTGGTCCCCCGGGCGCGACTCTCACCCCGATCGCGAACAAATCCTCGAACTCAGAGATGTCAGCGCCGGCGGGACCAACGTGCCGACAATGAACTGTGCCAGGCGGTTCGACGCAGCAACAGAAACCACAAGGGAACCGTCGATCAAACTGCGCCGTCCAGACCGGGGTTGTTACAGCGGTCGAACGTTCTGGGCCTCTTCGCCCTTGCGGCCGGGAGCCACATCGAACTCGACTTGCTGACCTTCGGTCAGGGACTTGTACCCGTCCCCCTGGATGTTGGAGTAGTGGACGAACACGTCGTCCCCCTGCTCACGCGAGATGAAGCCGAAGCCCTTCTCGGAGTTGAAAAACTTGACGGTTCCAGTAGCCACAAACTCTCACTCTCATATAGACGTATCAGACAACTGTCTTTGCCAAGGCTACAGCATGGGCCGCCGGTGTTGTGCCGAGGCCGTCGCCGTTCCTTATGGCAACACCTGGGAGCCAAAAGCAGGTCGGCGATGGCGAGATTTCCGCACACGGAGAATCCGGGGTTGCTCCTACCCTGGGCACCTGACTGGAGCCCACTCGGCGGTCGCTCGCTGCGCATTCGGAGTTGGAATCCCTGGCCAGGGCCGGGCAAGCCCCGTCTGGGCCCCCTTGACAGGAGCGGAAGATGGCACCTGCGAGGGGGAAGCGGCGGCGGCCAGGCGAACTTGGTGGAAGCCGCAGGGCAGCACCGGCGTTGCAACGTGGCCCTTGCGATCTCCGAAGGCATCCAACTGGGTGGGACCTCGGACCATCGCAGGCACGGTCAACAACGCCGCCACCCGATCCCAAGTTCGCCCAACACGCCGTGGGCGGCGTCGAACCCGCCCACGCCGCGGACACCACCAACCGGCGACGGACGGAACCCTGACACGAACGGGGATGACCGGCCACGCACCACCGTTCAGGCCGTTCAAGCCTGTGGTTCGCGCCCGGTAGCGCGGAGCGTGACGAGGACCGAGTGGCGAACCTCCGGCGTGCTGACCTCGTTCCTTTCTAAGTGGTCATGCGCACTTCGTTAGGGTCGGTCCGGCATTGAGGACCGGAAGCGGCATGGGCCGTCCCAAGTGATAGCCCTGCGCGAAGTCGACGCCGAACTCGCGGAGCATCCCCATAGTTTCCTCGTCCTCGACGCCTTCGGCGACCGTTCTCTTTCCGAGATCCTGGGCAATGGTAACGATGGTTTTCACCAGCTTCTGATCCGGTTCGCTTCGCGCCATCTGGCGGACGAATTGGGTGTCAATCTTCAGATAGTCGATTGGTAGTTGCCGCAAGTACGTCAACGAACCGTAGCCGGTGCCAAAGTCATCGAGCGAGAACGAGCAGCCGAGGTCCACAAGTCTGTCGGCGAAGCGCCGACCGTCCTGGAGGTCCTCCATCACTGCAGTTTCGGTAACCTCAAAGGTCAGGAGTTCTGGATCTGCCCCAGTCCTCGTCAGCTCCTGCTCAATATGCAACAGGATCTCGGCGCGACCCACCGAGTCAGCAGACAGGTTGACCGACAGGTGCCTACCGGTCGTCGCCATTTCGACCGCCTGAGTGATGACCCACCGGTCGATATCGTCGATGAGCCCGTACTTCTCGGCGGCGGGAAGAAAGAGGCCCGGAGCAATGACCTCGCCGGTCGGAGAAAGCATCCGCAATAACAATTCGTGTTTGACGATTGCACCGGTCTCCATATCCACGATCGGCTGGCCATAGAGCACGAAACGGTCCCCGGCCAGGGCCCCGCGGACTTCTTCGAACCATGCCGCGTCTCCGACCAGTGCTCGCAGCCGCTCGCGCTCGGTCTGGAGGGCCGTGATGTCGTGAAAAGCCACCACGCTCCCAGTTCCACCGTCGAGGTCAATCGCCGCAGAGGAGTACGCCACCGGCAACTCCGAGCCATCCTTGCGCCAGAAGATGTCCTCATCGACATGGGCCGAACGACCGCTCGTTCGGACCGTTGAAAGTGGGCAATCCCCGATCCCTTGACGGGTTCCCTCCCAACGGCAGTGATGAAATGTCGCGTGGGGGCCATGGCCGAGCAATTCATCGTCTGACTCATAGCCCAGAAGACGCACCCCAGCCGGGTTGATGAACGTCAGGATTCCGTTCGAGTCAGCAACATAGAGACCGTCCGCCACACTTTCGATGATGGCTCCCATCAGGCTGGCCGTTTGATCGCGCAGAATCTCGGCCGCTCTGCGCTCGGTTATGTCCTTGGCTACAAAATGCAGAACGCCCCTGTCGGCCACGGTGCTCCACTGAATCCACCTGTAATCCCCGCCGCTAGTGCGATAACGATTCTCGAATTCGATGACCGAAGGGCCACCCGGCTGTGCAAGCGTCGCCGCAAGCGCCGTCGTCGCCTCGATGTCGTCGGGATGGACAAAGGAAATAACTGGCTCAGCCATCAATTGCTCGTTGGTCCAGCCCAGCGTTCGCTCCCAAGCTGGATTCAAGCGTGAGAAATACCCATCGGAGGACGCTGTTCCGAGCATGTCGAGTGACAACTCAAAAAGACGCTCGACGGGGTCTCCTGAAAAGGCTTCAGGG
>Ga0182024_10002383_pt1 | contig 46731 bp, 48 predicted proteins | sample P32metaG_FD_120480 | JGI IMG/M metagenome (GOLD analysis project Ga0182024, IMG submission 120480) | Permafrost microbial communities from Stordalen Mire, Sweden - P3-2 metaG (Illumina Assembly) | ecosystem: Environmental > Terrestrial > Soil > Wetlands > Permafrost | place: Sweden: Stordalen... | reverse complement strand
GCGTCCGGCGGCGGCTCGGGGACCAGGCACCGGTAGCATGGCCGGCCGGCGAACACGCCCACCTGGCCGGTCCACCGGCCGATGGCTCCGCTGACCAGCGGCCGGCCCTCGGCGACGCAGGCGGCGTTGACCGCAAAGCGGGTGGCGAAGTTGTCCGTGCCGTCGAGCACCACGTCGGCGTCGGCGACCAGGGCCCGGGCGCTGGCCGCCTCGAGGGCCCGCGCGATCGGCTCCACGCGCACATGCGGATTGGTCTCGAGGAGCCGCCGCGCCGCCGCCGCGACCTTGATCGCGCCGAGATCGTTGGACCCGTAGAGCACCTGGCGCTGAAGGTTGGAGAGGGAGACGGTATCCGCATCGACCAGGGTGATCCGCCCCACCCCCGCCGCGGCGAGATACAGGGCGGCCGGCGCGCCCAGGCCGCCCGCGCCGACGATCAGCACGGTCGCGGCGGCGAGCTTCTGCTGCCCCGGCCCGCCGATCTCGCGCAGCACCAGGTGGCGGGCGTAGCGCTCCACCTCTTCATCGGAAAAGCCCATCACGCTTGACCCTGGCCCTTGCCGCCGCCACATGCGCGGCCATGGACGAGACCGCCGCTTTTCCCAACTGGCATGGAACCACCATCCTTGCCGTGCGCAAGGCGGGCGCGACGGTGATCGCCGGCGACGGCCAAGTCTCCATGGGCCAGACCATCGTCAAGGGCAACGCCAGGAAGGTCCGCGCTTTGGCCGGCGGCCTGGTGGTGGCCGGTTTCGCCGGGGCCACCGCCGACGCCTTCGCCCTCATCGAGCGGCTGGAGATGAAGCTCGAGCAATATCCTCGCCAGCTGGCCCGGGCCTGCGTCGATTTGGCCAAGGACTGGCGCACCGACCGCTATCTGCGCCGCCTGGAGGCGCTGCTGATCGCGGCCGACGCGGGGGCCATCTTCACCGTCTCGGGAGTCGGCGATGTGCTGGAATCCGAACACGCCGTCGCCGCCATAGGCTCGGGCGGCCACTACGCCCTGGCCGCCGCGCGAGCCCTAATGGACTTCGATCTGACCGCCGAAGAGGTCGCCAGACGGGCGATGGCCATCGCCGCGGACATCTGCGTCTACACCAACAACGAGGTGACGGTGGAGAGCGTCGCGTCGGCATGAGCGAGTTTTCCCCACGCGAGATCGTCTCCGAACTCGACCGCTTCGTGGTCGGCCACGCCGAGGCCAAGCGCGCCGTGGCGGTGGCCCTGCGCAACCGCTGGCGCCGGCGCCGGATCGCCGAGGACCTGCGCGACGAGGTGACGCCCAAGAACATCCTGATGATCGGCCCCACCGGCGTGGGCAAGACCGAGATCGCCCGGCGTCTCGCGCGCCTCGCCCAATCGCCGTTCCTGAAGGTCGAGGCCACCAAGTTCACCGAGGTCGGCTATGTGGGCCGCGACGTCGATCAGATCGTCCGCGACCTGGTGGAGGGCGCCCTGGCCATGGTCCGCGACCGCCGCCGGGCCGGCGTCAAGGCCAAGGCCGATCAGGCCGCCGAGGAGCGCATCCTGGACGCCCTGGTGGGTCCCGGCGCGGGACCGGCCACCCGCGATTCGTTCCGCAAGAAGCTGCGGGCCGGGGAACTGGACGCCAAGGAGGTCGAGCTCACCTTGGCCGACACCACCTCGCCCCTGCAGGGCTTCGACATTCCCGGCCAGCCGGGCGCCTCGGTGGGCATGCTCAATCTCTCCGAGATCATGGGCAAGGCCTTCGGCGGGCGCACCAAGGCCCACAAGACCACCGTCGCCGCCGCCTGGACGCCGCTGATCGCCGAAGAGAGCGACAGGCTGCTCGATTCCGACGCCCTAACCACCGAGGCCCTGGAGCTGGCGGAAAATTCCGGCATCGTGTTCATCGACGAGATCGACAAGGTCGCCTCGCGGGCCGAGCGGGCCGGGGCGGACATCTCCCGCGAGGGCGTCCAGCGCGACCTGCTGCCGCTCATCGAGGGAACCACCGTCTCCACCAAATACGGTCCGGTGAAGACCGACCACATTCTGTTCATCGCCTCGGGCGCCTTTCATGTCGCCAAGCCGTCCGATCTGCTCCCAGAACTGCAGGGGCGTCTGCCCATCCGCGTGGAGTTGAAGGCGCTCACCCGCGACGACCTGCGCCGGATCCTGACCGAGCCGGAGGCCAACCTCATCCGCCAGCACCAGGCGCTGTTGGCCACCGAAGGCGTCACTCTCACCTTCACCGAGGACGCCCTCGACGCCCTGGCCGACGCCGCCGAGGCGGTCAACGGCGCCTTGGAGAACATCGGCGCGCGGCGTCTGCAAACCGTGCTCGAAAAGGTGGTCGAGGAGATCAGCTTCTCCGCCGCCGATCGCGCCGGCGAAACCTTCGCCATCGACGCCTCCTACGTTCAGAGCCGCATCGGCGAATTGGCCAGGAACGCCGACCTGTCGCGGTTCATTTTGTAACGCGTCGCTTGATGGCCGTAAGCTGGCGCCAGTTCACGCCTGGAATTGGCCCAGGCGGGCGCGGGCGATGGCCCGCTCCAGGGCGGTGGCGAAATCCCGCCGTTCGCGGCGGCTCAAGGCGCGGGCCACCGCCAGCTCGCGGTCGGAGAGATGCAGGGCGAGGCGGCTTTCGTCGTCGTCCTCGCCGGCCAGCGAAACCCGCGTGAACACGGTGGGCGAGGTCCACACGGTTTGCGCGCCCCGGGGCGATTCGAGCACTACCCGCACCTCGGCGGCCGTGACCTGGATGCGTTCGCGCCGGGTGGCGGCGCGGCGGCTGGCCACCAGGGCCACAACGGCGGCGAGAAGGGCGATGGCCATAAAGATCGGGATCGGCGCCGCCCCCATGGCCACGAACAGCGTCGCCAAGGCGGCGTCCAGCGCCGTCATCACCAGAATCAAAACCACCAAGCCGCGCGCGGTGAGCGAGCGGTTGGGAGTGATTACCGCGTCCATGAACAAGGGTCCGTCCATAGCTTGGCCTAAGCATAGGCGCCCGCCGACCGCTTGGCGAGCCGGCCAAAGGCGGCCATGGTCGCTGTCATGACCAAGACTCTTCCGCCCCGCGAGCGGCGGCGCATCGCCGAGATCTTCGACCGGTTCGCCGCCGCGTCGCCCGACCCGCGCACTGAACTGGCCTACGCCTCGCCGTTCACCCTTCTCGTCCCTGTGGTGCTCTCGGCCCATGCCACCGACGTCTCGGTGAACAAGGCGACCGCCAGGCTCTACGAGGTCGCCGATACGCCCGCCGCCATGATCGCACTCGGCGAAGCGGGCCTCACCACCCTCATCGCCTCCATCGGCCTTTTCCGGACCAAGGCGCGCAATGTGATCGCCCTCTCGCGGATTCTCATGGAGCAATACGCCGGCGAGGTTCCGTTGAGCCGCGCGGCGTTGCAGGCCCTGCCGGGCGTCGGCCGCAAGACCGCCAGCGTGGTGCTCAATGAGCTCGGCGTGGAAGGCGCCGTCGCCGTGGACACCCACGTCTTCCGCGTCGCTCATCGCCTGAAGCTTTCCGCCGGCAAGACCCCTGAGCAGGTGGAGGCCGACCTCTTGGGGAGAACGCCGCCTGACCGCCTCACCCGCGCCCATCACTGGCTGATCCTGCACGGCCGCTACGTGTGCGTGGCCCGCAAGCCCCGTTGCGCCGTTTGCCTGGTGGCCGATCTCTGCCCATCGCGCGAACTCTTCCTCGGCGGCTGAGGGGGACGGGGCTCGTCACGACGTCCGCCATGCTGTAGGCCGCCCTCTTGCCTGACCGCTCGGAGCGACCATGACCGCCCTTTACGACGTCGCCGCCATCGGCAACGCCATCGTCGATGTCATCGCACCGGCCGACGAAGCTTTTTTGTCCGCCGAAGGGCTGGCCAAGGGCGCCATGACCCTCATCGACGAAACGCGCGCCCGCCAGCTCTATGGGCGCATGGCGCCGGGTATGGAAACTTCCGGCGGTTCGGGCGGCAACACCGTCGCCGGGGTGGCGAGTCTTGGGGGCCGCGCCGCCTTCATCGGCAAGGTGGCGAGCGACCAGCTGGGCGAAGTGTTCGCCCACGACATGCGAGCGTTGGGCGCCGCCTTCGAGACCGCGCCGCTCATCGGCGGCCCGGCCACCGCGCGCTGCCTCATCAACGTCACGCCGGACGGCGAGCGGACTATGTGCACCTATCTGGGCGCGTGCGTCGAACTCACCGCCGCCGACGTCACGCCGGCGCTCGTCGAGGGGGCGAAGATCCTCTATCTGGAGGGCTATCTCTTCGACCCACACGAGGCGCGGCGCGCCTTCGCCAAGGCGGCGGCCCTGGCGCGTGGCGCGGGACGGGTGATCGCCATCACCCTCTCCGACGCCTTCGTGGTCGAGCGTCACCGCGAAGCCCTGCTCGGCTTCATCGACGGTCAGGTCGACATCCTCTTCGCCAACGAGACCGAGATCCTCGCCTTGACCCAGGCGGCCGACTTCGAAGCCGCCGCCCAGGCCATCGCCGACCGCGTTCAGATCGCCGCCATCACCCGCGGCGCCAGGGGCTCGGTGGTGCTGGCCGATGGCGAGCGCCATTTCGTCCAGGCGTTTCCGGTGGACCAGGTCGTCGACACCACCGGGGCGGGAGATCAGTACGCGGCCGGCTTCCTCACCGGCTTGGCCACCGGCCGTCCGCTGGGGGTTTGCGGCGCCCTGGGCTCTCTAGCCGCCTCGGAAGTGGTCTCCCACTACGGCCCGCGTCCACAAACCTCATTGCTGGAACTGGCGGCGGCCGAGGGCTTCATGGCTCCTTGACTTATTGCTGTAATTCCGCGATATTGGAATTATGGAGGCTGCGACCGCTATCAAACGTCTCTCGGCGCTGGCGCAGGAGTCTCGGCTCGCCGTCTTTCGCCTGCTGGTCAGAGCCGGCCGGGAGGGCGTCGCCGCCGGCGAGATTGCCCGGGCGCTGGAGATCACGCCCAACACGCTCTCGGCCCAGCTGGCCATTCTGGCCAACGCCGGGATGATCACCAGCCGCCGCGACGGACGCTCGATCATCTACGCCGCGGACTACGACGCCATGAGCGATCTGCTCATCTATCTGATGGAAGACTGCTGCCAGGGCCGCCCGGAAGTCTGTGCGCCCTTGGGGCGGGTGGCGGCGGGCGCGGCCTGCCGTGACCAATCTCGAGGCGCCCTGTCATGAAACGCATGCATGTCCACGTCGCCGTCCAGGACCTCGCCAGGTCGATCGGCTTCTACTCCACCCTCTTCGGCGCCGACCCTGTCGTCGTAAAGGACGACTACGCGAAATGGATGCTCGACGACCCCAGGGTGAACTTCGCCATCTCCGATCGGGCTCGCGCGCCCGGCGTGGACCATCTGGGCATCCAGGTGCAAAGCGCCGAGGAACTCGCCGTGCTGTCGGCCCGGCTGAAGGCGGCCGGCGAGGTCACCCGCGACCAGGAGGCCGCCACATGCTGCTACGCCAGGTCGGACAAGGCCTGGGTCAACGACCCCTCCGGCCTGCGCTGGGAGACCTTCCACACCTTCGGCGAGGCGACCTCGTACGGTGAGGACGAGCCGGACGTCGCGCCGGCCGCCGAGGCCCACTCGGCCTGCTGCGCCGCCTAAGCGAGCCGCACCATGGCCGACGCACGCCACGCGCCTTTCAACGTGCTCTTCCTCTGCACCGGCAATTCCGCCCGTTCGATCATGGCCGAGGCGATTTTGGGGCGGGTCGGCGCGCCGAAGTTCAAGGCCTACTCGGCAGGGTCCACGCCCAAGGGCGAGGTTCACCCACTCACCGTGGGGATCCTCGAGCGCAACGGTTTCATGGCTCAGGGCTTTCGCTCCAAGAGCTGGCAAGAGTTCGCCGCGCCGGACGGCCCGAGGTTGGATTTCGTGCTCACGGTCTGCGACAACGCCGTGGGCGAGGTCTGCCCGGTATGGCCCGGCCAGCCGATGACCGCCCATTGGGGCATCCCGGACCCGGCCGCCGCCCAGGGCAATGACGCCCAGGTCGCCCTCGCCTTCGCCGACGCCTGGCGGATGCTGAACAACCGGATCGGCCTGCTCGTGAACCTGCCCCTCGTCAGCCTCGATCGTCTGTCGCTCCAAAAGCGCCTCGGCGAGATCGGCGAGACGCGGGATTGAAGTGTCGCAAGCTAGCCTAGAGCCGCCCCTTCAGCCGTTCGATTTCGGCCGTCGGCTGGTCGGCGAGGGACTCGGAACCGCGCTGCTCCTGGCCGTGGTCATCGGCTCCGGGGTCATGGGCGAGCGCCTTTCCGGCGGCAATGTCGCCATCGCGCTCATGGGCAACACGCTGGCCACCGGCGCGGGCCTTGTGGTCCTGATCACCATCTTCGGCCCCCTCTCCGGAGCCCATTTCAACCCGGCCGTGACCCTCGTCTTCGCGCTTCGCGGCGAGATGAGTTGGTCCGCGGCCGGCGCCTATGTCCTCACCCAGCTCGCGGGCGGCATTTTCGGCGTCTGGGCGGCGCACGCCATGTTCGCCGAGCCGATCTGGCAGGTCTCGACCAAACTGCGCGACGGCCCGGCCCAGGCCTTCTCGGAGTTCGTGGCCGCGTTCGGCCTGATCGCCGCCATCCTGGGCTCGATCCGCTTCCGGCCCGAGGCGACGCCGTTCACCGTCGGGCTCTACATCACCTCGGCCTACTGGTTCACCGCGTCGACGTCGTTCGCCAATCCGGCCGTGACCGTCGCCAGGGCGCTTTCCAACACCTTCGCCGGCATCGCCCCGAGCTCCGCACCCGCCTTCATCGCCGCCCAGCTCCTGGGCGCGGTTACGGCCAGCGCGCTCTTCGGCTGGCTCCTGAAGGAGCGGCGAGCGCCGTGAGCCAGGCCTTCCCGGAGGCCGTCTGCAACGATCCGAACTGGCGGCCGCGGGCGACGGTGCGAGCCCCTATTCCCGCGGTTTCCTCTTCAACGCCACATAGAGCGCGCCTGCGCCGCCGTGGCGGCGATGGGCTTCCGAGAGGCCGGCGACCAGCGGTCGCAGCGGCGCTTCGGCCAGCCATTGCGGCACGCGGCGGCGAAGGACGCCCTCACCCTGAAGCCCCTTGCCGGTGATGACGAGGATCGCGCGTCGCCCCTCGGCGTGGCCGCGCAGGACAAACGCCGCGAGGGCCGCCTTGGCCTGGTCCTGGGTGAGCCCGTGCAGATCGAGCCGGCCGTCCACGACGTCGCGGCCGGACGCCAAGCGATGCAGGCGGCCCGGCTCGATGGCCTGAGCGCCACGCGGCGCAGCGCCAAGAGGGGTGGCCGATGGTGGCTGAGAAGGAGGGGACGGCAAGGACCGTCGCGGCTTTGGCAAGGGCGCGTCCGGCATGATCGGCGTCGGTGCGGATCGGCCCGGAAAGCGGCGCACGGTGGCGGCGACCAGCCTCCACAGGTGAAGGTCGGACGCGCGGCTCGTATCCCGGTCGAGCCTATGTTTCACGAGCCGGGTCGGTCGAGCGGGGCAAGGCGGTAGAGCCTCAGAACATGGCGCACGCGTCCCGCTTCCAGGCCCGCCGTCGGACCCTCGCCCAGGTAGAGGTCGGCGCGCGCTTCGCCCCTGATCGCCCCGCCGGTGTCCAGCGCCACCGCCAGGCGGCGATAGGTGGGGAACGCTCCGGCCAGCGCCGGCGCGGTCGCGTCGATCCACAACATTTCTCCCAAGGGGTGTTGGGAAGGGTCCACCGCGACGCTGCGCCCGGGGATCAGCGCCGCGCCGGCCGCGCCGGCCGGATCGGCCCCGTCGTCGGGCGCGAGGCGGAAGAAGACGTAGCGCGGATCGAGCGCCATGATCGCGCCGGCGCGCGCGCCGCGATTGGCCGCCAGCCAGCTTCGGATCGCCTCGGCGGACGTCTCGTCGTCGGCCAGGAGGCCCGCCTCACGCATCGGGGCGGCGATGCCGACAAACGGCGCCCCATTGGCGGCGTCGAAGACCGCCCTCGATCGCCGGCCGTCCGGGAACACCAGCACGCCGGAGCCTTGGATCTGCAGGAAGAACAGATCCTCCGGTCGCATCCAGGCCAGGGCGTCGGCGCACGGGCGCGCCTCGATGACCGCGCGATCGGCGTAGGCGTCCCCGGCGCGAAGATCGATCGGCCGCGGACGAACCGGCGCGGCGAATTCGCCCTGGGGCCTGGATCGCGCCTCGAACACTGGCGAAAAATAGGCGGTGAGGAGGCCGGGCTCCGGGACCGGCTCGAGGCGGAAGTTCGTCTCCAGAAAGGCCCGCGCCCGGGTTTCGTCCACCGGTCCCAGCATGAGCGCCCGGGCGCAGACGCCGGTCAGGGCAGGTTCCCGGGTTACAGCGCAGCCGCGCTGAAAGGCGTGCAAGGCCGCGGCGTGATCGTCTTGCGCCCAGCCGGCCAGGTCGGCGAAATCGGCCTCATGTGGCTCGTCCGCCTCAGGCGGCGCATAGGTCCCCGGTGACCAGGAAGTCTGCGGCGGGTCAATAGGCTGAGCGGCCCTCGCCGCCGCGGCGCCGAGCGCAAGGCACGCCGCAGCCACAATGGCCGTCGAAACCCCCCGAAACTGAAAACGCATTACGCCTCCGCGGCGTCGACGTGGATCAGCGTCCAGTTGGGATTGCGGCTCTTAAGATTGCGTTCAAAAGTCCAAACTTCGGCCGTGCGGCGGTCGTCCACCGCCTCGCCGTCCTTACCCTTCGATCGGCTGCGCAATTCGGCCAGAAAGCGGACCGAGGCCTTGGCCACGTCGCCGAACAGCGAGATGCTTTCCAGGTCCGCGCGGGGCGTTTGCAGGAACTCGACGTTTTCAGTGCGACCCTCGGTCTCGCGCTGATGGATGGCGGTCTCGAAACCGTCCATGACCTCGGGCGCCAGCAGGGGCTTCAGCGTCGAGCGATCGCCCGCCGCGAAGGCCTTGACGATCAGCTGATAGGCGCCGCGGGCGCCCTGGAGGAACTGGCCGATGTCGAAGCTCGGATCGCGGGCCCGCACCGCGGCCAGGCCGCCAAGCGGCGTATCGTCGGAGACCGCCGGCGTCGTTCCGCGTGGCCCATCGGCGGAGGCGGGCCCCGCCGGCACGCGCGTCATGTCCTCTGGACCGCGACCGACGCGTCGGCCGAGGACCGCGTAGAGCTGGAAGAGCACGACCGCCGCTAGGGCGGCCAGGATGATGAGTTCCAGAACCTGCAAGGCCACACCGAAGGCTCAAGTCATAAGCGACCTTGCCTATATAGGCGCAATCGCGGCGCGCGTCAGGCGCCCGGCGTTGCGGCGCGTCAGATCGCGTGTTAGCGAGCCGCTCCACCCCGCCTCATCGACCGACGCCTAACGGATTTCCCCTTCCATGACAGACACCGCGAGCCCGCCCCCGCCGCTGGCCGACGGCGCGCCCAACGACGCTAACCAGCCAGGCATCAGGATTCTGGCGCAGTATATCCGCGATCTCTCCTTCGAGAGCCCTCACGCCCCCGAATCCCTTCGGGGCGGCGACAGCGCGCCGCAAATCGATATGGGCGTGGATCTGAACGCCAAGGGGCGGGAGGACGCTCTCTACGAGGTGGAACTCAAGCTGACGGCGCGCGCGACCCGGGAGAGCGAGGCGGTGTTCCACATCGAGCTGGTCTACGCTGGCCTCTTCCAGATCGTCGGCGTGCAGCCCGCCGACATGGAGCCTGTCCTGATGATCGAGTGCCCGCGCTTCCTCTTCCCGTTCGCGCGCCGGATCATCGCCGACCTCTCCATCGAGGGCGGTTTCCCGCCCTTCATGCTCGAACCGCTGGATTTTGCCGGCATCTACGCCGCCCGCCGCGCGCAGGGCCTCGGCCAGACGATCGGAACGGCGTAGCTTCCGCCGCTAGCGTTTTTCAGCCCCTCGCCCCGCTTGCGGGGACGCCAACGTTTGGGTGAGGGGTGTTTTCGAGGGCTGTGCCAAACTTCGGCTAAGGGTGCAAGGCAGCCGGAGCGCGATTTCGGGGATGGCTGAATTGGTATCTCTACATAGGCTATGGCGCGGTGGGCTGCGGCATGGTGCGCGCCTGGTGGAGCTATCTTCTGGAGGCGGACCCGGCGCTCGCCAGACGCTACCAGGGTATGTTAGGCCGCACTCACGCATTTCCACCGGTCCGCAACGGGATTAAGCCGAACACCCTCCACGTCAGCCTGCATGACGTGGTGGTCGCCATAATTGCGTTGCTCGGCTTGCGCTTCATGCTCCTCAACGCTTAGCTTGGCGCGAGGCCGCCACGAGGTCGGATCGGAACGAACCCCACCATCTCCTGGATAGAATGCGGACCTGGCGACGGGATTGGGTAAGCCGCGAGCGGCGCGCTGTTTACGACCCCACCGCCTGTTCCGGCTCGCCGAACTTCAGCCACACAGCGACACCCTTCAGTTCGCTGGCGACGAAGGCGTCATGCGCCGCTCTTTCCGCCGGGGTGAGCCGCGGGGCCAGGCGGCGGGGTCTGGCGCCATAGGCCGATTGGGCGATCATTTCGCCTACTCCGCGGGCGACGGCCTCCTCCAGGTCCAGCCTGCGTTCGCGTCCGCCGCGCAGTTCCAGATAGACGGCGGCGAGCAGCCGCGCGTCGATGAGGGCGCCGTGTTTTTCGCGTTCGGCCAGGGAAATCTTGAACCGCTTGCAAAGCGCATCAAGGGAATTGTGCAGGCCCGGAAAGCGCTTTTGCGCCATCCCCAGGGTGTCGATCCATTGCTCGGCCGGCAGCTCGGCGCGGCCGGCGCGGCCCAGCTCATGGTTGACGAAACCACGGTCGAAGGCGGCGTTGTGCGCCACCAGCGGCGCGTCCTCGATGAAGGCCAAAAAGGCCTCCACGACCTCCGCATCGGCGAAGCGCGGCTTTCCGACGAGCGTCGCGGCCGTAATGCCGTGCACCCGCTCCGCCTCCGGGTCGATGTCTCGCTGGGGATCGATGTAGCAGTGGAAATGCCGGCCCGTGGGGGCCAGGTCGTCGAGTTCGACGCAGGCGATCTCGATGAGGCGGTGACCGGACCTCGGATCGAGGCCGGTGGTTTCGGTGTCCAGAACGATCTCGCGGGCCATGGCCGATCATTGCTCCGCTTCGCGGCGTGAGCGCAAGACATTGAGGATTTCATCCACCTGAGTTTGCGCGCGGGCCAGACCCTGACTGGTATCGACCACGAAATCGGCCCTGGCCCGCTTTTCCTCGTCGGGCATCTGGGCCGCCAGCAGGGCGTCGAGCTTGGCCTTGCTCATCCCCGGCCGCGCCAACACCCGCGCTCGTTGCACCTCGGCCGGCGCCGAGACCACTACCACAAAATTGACGTTGCGCTCGCCGCCGGTCTCCAAGAGCAGCGGGACGTCCAGCACCACGAAGCGCGCGCCCCCCTCCTTGGCGCGGGCGAAGAAGGCGGCGCGGGCGGCGCCCATCAGCGGCCAGACGATTGCGTTCAGCCGTTGCAGCGCCTCCGGGTCGCCCAGCACGCGGTCACCGAGAAGCGCGCGGTTCACGCCGCCGCCCAGGGTGACGCCCGGAAACGCCGCCTCGATTGGTCCGACCGCCGCCCCGCCCGGCGCATAGAGGCGGCGCACTTCGGCGTCCGCGTCATAGACCGGTGCGCCGGCTCTCGCGAACATATCGGCCGTCGTGGTCTTGCCCATGCCGACCGACCCGGTGAGGCCGATGACGATCACGACCGCCGCTCGAGGGCCGCCAGAGCCAGGCGCCGGACGTCCAACGCCGGCGCCCGACGTCCGAAGAGAAGCGCGAAGCTCGGCGTGGCCTGGCCGATCAGCATGGCCAGGCCATCCACGGTGCGCGACCCCCGCGCCCGCGCTTGGCGTAGCAGGGCGGTGTCGAGTGGTCGGTAGACCATATCCACGACCACTACGTCGGCCGGAGCCGCCGCGAGCGGGATGGCGAGTTGATCGCCGTCGTTCGAACCCAGCGGTGTTGCGTTGACGATCGCCGCCGCGTCCGCCAAAGCCCGGCTCGCATCTTCCACGGCGAAGGCTTGCACGACCTCGCCGAGCGCGCTTGCCAGAGCCCGCGCCCTCGCCGCCGTGCGGCCCACGATGCGCAAGGCCGGCGCGCCGGCGTCGAGGAACGCTGCCGCCGCGCCCATGGCCGCGCCGCCGGCCCCGAGGATCACCGCAGGTCCGGCCGCCGGATCGAACCCCGGCGCCTGGGCGGCGAAGGCGGCAAGCAGGCCCTCGCCGTCGGTGTTGTCGGCGCCGATCGTCCCGTCGGCTTCGAAGATGAGCAGATTGGCCGCCCCGGCCCGGCGGGCCCGGTCGCTTGGCCGATCGGCCAGCGTCAGCGCCTCCTCCTTGAACGGCGCGGTGACATTGAGACCGCGTACCACACCGCCACGCAGGCCGAGCGCGAAACGCGTAAACCCATCGAGGGGCGGCGCGAAGCCGACATAGACCGCGTCGATCCCCGCCGCCGCGATCCAGGCGTTGTGGATCAAGGGGCTCAGAGAATGGCTTATCGGCGCGCCCGCCACCCCGGCCACCAGCGTCGTGGCGGAGACGGCCGGGGTTCTTGCCAAGGTCATTGGGCGAGCGCGCCTTCCCGGCGAAGGACGTCAAGCAAGGCGATCAACGGTAGACCCAGAATTGAAAAATAGTCTCCTGCGACCTCATCGAAAAGCTGCGCGCCTTCGCCCTCCAGCTGATAGCCGCCCACGGATCCCAGCACCGACTTGCCGGCCCGCGCCAGATAGCCGTCCAAAAAGTGGTTGGAGAAAGCTCGCATGGTCAGGTGGGCCGTCTCCACCCGCTCCCAGATCGCCAGCCCGTCGCGCGCGACCGCCACGGCCGAATGCAGGACGTGGGTGCGCCCCCTGAGAAGGATCAACCGCTCCCGCGCCGCGGCAAGGCTCGCCGCCTTGTCGTTGAGCGCACCATCCAATTCGAGGGTCTGATCGGCCCCGATCACCAGGCCGGGGCGATCCTTGGACACGGCGATCGCCTTCAGCGCGGCCAGCGCCTGGGCGACCACGCGAGGCGTTCCAGCTCGCGCCATCAGGTCCGCCTTCACGCTCGCCTCGTCGACGCCTGAGGAGACTATCTCGCAACTAACCCCAGCCCCCCTTAGAATCGCCGCCCGAATGGCGCTCTTGGAAGCCAAGGTGATCGCAATCACCCCAGCACCTCCACCTGTCCGCGGCCGCCCGAGAGGATGTTGATTACCGCCGCCGCCGTCTCCTCCACCGATCGTCTCGTCACATCGATCACCGGCCAGCCTTGACGTTCGAACAGACGCCGCGCTTCGACGATTTCGCCGCGCACCGCGTCGGTGTCCACATAGCTGCTCTCGCGCCCCTCGTTCAGGCTACGCAGGCGATTGCGCCTGATCTGCACCAGCCGGTCGGGCGACACCGTCAGGCCCACCACCGGCGTGGTCTTGAGGCCGAGGAGCGCCTCGGAGAGTGGGGCGCCCGGCACCAACGGGACATTGCCGGCGCGCACGCCTCGATGCGCGAGGTAGATGCATGTGGGCGTCTTGGACGTTCTCGACACCCCGACCAGAACGACATCGGCCCGGGAGAGGTCGGGACCGCCCTGGCCGTCGTCGTGGCCAAGAGCGTAGGAGAGCGCGTCCATGCGGTTGAAATAGTCGGTGTCGAGGGAGTACTGCGCGCCCACCCGTGTTGAAATTTCGGCCCCGATGTGCCGGGACAGGGCGGAGACCAGGGGATCGAGGGCGGCGATGCACGGCATGTCCAGCGTCTGGCAGCCGGTCTCGAGAAGCCGCCGCAAGTCGGCGTCGACAATTGTGTGCAGGACGATCCCCGGCGCGTTGGCGATTTCCTCAAGCGCCCGGCGCAATTGGCGCTGCGATCGGACCAGAGCGTAGATATGCTCGATGGGAAGGACATGGGTAAACCTGGCGCAAACGGCCCTTGCCATGGCGTTCAGAGTTTCGCCGGTCGAGTCCGAAACCAGGTGAATATGGAAATAGGTGTCGAGGCGCTGGGGCGGTGTCATGGCGGCCAACTCTTAGGCCAACGCGAGCGACGGACAATATCTGTGGAGGCGGCGTTAACCATTGCTTAACCAATGGGCCACGAGCGCGGCGCGGCAGTGGACGATTTTGGCCCCAGGGTCGCGCCCCGCGGCCGCCGGGGGACAAGTCGGCGATTCGTTCGTCTTTCACCCACAGAAATCCAGGCCTGTGCATCGCTCCGGCCGCGCTCTCCACAACCTGCGCCGCCGCCTGGCCGCCCACGGTCCCTCCCCAAAATAGGCTCGGTTATTCTATTTAAAAACAACCTGATGAGCGTTTTCCCCGACATCCGTCAACACGCGTAGGGCAAGGTTGGGTGGGGAAGGCTGTTGGCAAGAACTCCAGCGCGAGCCGCCACGCCCGCCAATCCCCATTTTTCAGCTCCCTGATGCTTCTTCCTCCAATCATCTAAATCTTTTCTTAAGACTCTGTTGGGACGCGCCGGATCGCTCCGACGCTTGAGATTGGCCGGTCTAACCGGTCTAAGGAAGTTCATGATTCTCTCAGCCCGCCCTCGCCTTCTTCGGGTCCTCGACAGGGAGCCGGTTGATCGCCCGCCCATCTGGTTCATGCGTCAGGCTGGTCGGTCCCTGCCGGAATATCACCGGCTGCGGGAGAGGGCGGGGGACTTCGTCGCCTTCTGCCACGATCCGCTTATGGCCGCGGAGGCCACGCTGCAGCCCATGCGCCGATTCGCCTTCGACGCGGCGATCGTTTTCGCCGACATCCTGCTCCTGCCCCGGGCGCTCGGTCAGGACGTGTGGTTCGAAGCCGGTGAGGGACCAAGGCTCGGCCCTCTGCCCGACCTGGCGGTGCTTGCCGACCAGGTAGAGGTTTCGATCGGCCGACTGACGTCCGTCGGCGAAACGCTCAGCCTTGTCCGGGCGGCGCTGGAGCCGGATCGGGCTCTGATCGGCTTCGCGGGCGGTCCCTGGACGGTGGCCACCTATATGATCGAGGGTCGGGGTGGGGACCGACTGGCCGCGCGATCAATGGCTTTCGCCGAGCCGGAAAAGATCGATGCGCTAATCGATATCCTGGTGGACTCTACGGCGCGCTACCTGGCCATGCAGGCGCGGGCCGGCGCGCAAGTCCTGCAGCTCTTCGAATCCTGGGCCGAGCTGCTCCCTGAAGATGTGTTCGAGCGGCTGGTCACCCAACCCCACGCCCGCATTGTGGCCGCTCTGCGAGCTGAAGGGCTTGCCACGCCCGTAATCGGCTTCCCCCGCGGCGCGGGTGCCCTGGTCGAGAACTACGCGCGCGCCGCTTCGGTCCAGGGGGTCGGGCTGGATGTCCAGGCGCCCGCGGCGCTGGGCCGCCGGTTGCAGGAGCGGCTGGCCATTCAAGGGGCGCTCGATCCGCTTCTGCTGCGCCAAGGCGGCGCGGCCCTTGATGCGCGGGTCGAACAGCTCATCGAGCAATGGGGCAACGGCCCGTACATCTTCAATCTCGGCCACGGGGTCCTGCAGGACACGCCCGTTGCGCATATTAGCCAAGTTGTAGAGCGGGTGACGTGTCGATGAGTCCCGCCTGTGGCAAGATTGCGGTGGTGCTTTTCAACCTCGGCGGCCCGGATGGACCCGCCGATGTGCGGCCATTTCTGCAGAATTTGTTCGGCGATCCCGCCATCATCGCCGCCCCAGCCTTCATCCGCCGCCCGCTCGCCGCGCTTGTGGCCCGCCTGCGCGAGACATCGGCCAAAGCCAACTACGCGGTGATGGGCGGCGGCTCCCCTCTCTTGGCCCACACGACGGATCAGGCGGTCGCCCTCGAAAACATTCTGAGCGACCAGTTGCCGCAAGCGTGGGTAAAGGCGTTTGTGGCCATGCGCTACTGGCATCCGTACACCCGGGAGGCCGCGGCCGCGGTGGTGCGTTTTTGCCCCGACCAGATCGTCCTTCTCTCCCTCTACCCGCAGTTTTCCACCACCACCACCGCCTCCTCGCTGGCCGCGTGGCGGGAAGCCTACAGGGGTCCCGGCCAAAGCCGGGCGGTTTGCTGCTGGTATGACAATGATGGGCTGATTGAGGCCCATGCCGCCCGGATCCGCGACACCTGGGACGCTGCCGGCAGGCCGAAAGTGCGGCTGTTGTTTTCCGCCCATGGTCTGCCGCGAGGGATCGCGTCGAGCGGGGATCCCTATCAGTGGCAGGTAGAGGCGACCTGCGCCGGCGTCGCCGCGCGACTGGGTGGGGGCTGGGATTGGCAGGTCTGCTACCAGAGTCGGGTCGGGCCGATGAAATGGCTCGAGCCCTCGACCCCCGACGCCATCCGCGCCGCCGCCGCGGACGGGCTTGGCGTACTGATCGACCCCATCGCCTTCGTCTGCGAGCACATAGAGACCCTGGTCGAACTCGATCGCGACTACGCGGCCTTCGCCAAAGCGGCGAACGCGCCAGTCTATCTGCGGGCTCCGGCGGTCGGGACGCACCCTGCCTTCATTGATGGTCTGGCGGACGTCGTGCGCCGCGCCCTGGAGCGCTCGGACGTCGCGCCGGCGGGCGAGGGCTGTCCAGCCGCTCTTGGCCGATGCGGTCGGCGTCTTGCGCGAGCAACTCCATGATATTCAACATCGTTCGCGGGCTGCATATCCTGGCCGTCATCGCCTGGATGGCCGGACTTCTCTATCTGCCCAGACTGTTCGCCTACCACACCCACGCTGCGGCGGGTTCGGAGTTGGACGAGACCTTCAAGATTATGGAGGCAAAACTGCTGCGGATCATCATGAACCCGGCCATGATCGCGGTGGTGCTGCTTGGGGGAATACTCGTCTGGTTTGATGGACTACGGGTCCTGGAGACCCCATGGATGGCCACGAAATTGGTCGGAGTGGTTTTCTTGCTTCTCTGGCATCACTATTTGGCGCTGGCGCGCAAACGCCTGGCGGCCGGTCGGCGCGATCGCTCGGAACGCTTCTGGCGCATGACCAACGAGCTGCCGTTCCTGGCCGCCATCGTGATCGTGTTGTCGGTGACCACAAAGTTTGGCCGTTAAGCTCGCTTCGACACGGAACCCTTGACCTTCGGCGCGCCTTGTGTTTCCGCTTGTTTCAGAAACGCGTCCGCAGGATCTAGGACACGGTTCCCCCGCCCCCAAGGATCGCGCCGCCCGCTGCCGGCCGGTGTGCGCTCCACTCCCGCTTCCATACGCCACGGCGAGCCCTCCTCGGATCGCCGCGACGACATCACCGGTCCTCACCCAAGGCTCGGAATCCATTTTCAAGAGTTCAACACGACAATGTCAGACGTCATCGACATCGAAACCGCCCAGACAGCGGACGAAGCCGCGCTCGACGCGGAGAATGGTCGCGAGGCGGCCGAGCCCACGGAGGCCAGCAAGGCGATCGCCGCCCTCGGCCTCACCCGTATGTCACTGCAGGAACTGAAGGAGAAATCACCGGCGGATCTGCTGGCCTTCGCCGAGCAGTTCGACATCGAAAACGCCAACGCGATGCGCAAGCAGGACATGATGTTTGCGATCCTAAAGGTCTCGGCCGAGGAAGGCGTGGAGATCTTCGGTTCAGGCACTCTGGAGGTGGTCCAGGACGGATTCGGCTTTCTGCGCAGTCCCGAAGCCAACTATCTGCCGGGCCCCGACGATATCTACGTCAGCCCCTCACAGATTCGACGCTTCGGCCTGCGCACCGGCGACACCGTGGACGGCGGTATCCGCGCGCCCAGGGAGGGCGAGCGTTATTTCGCCCTCACCAAGGTCGACCAAGTGAATTTCGAAAACCCGGATAACGTCCGCCACAAGGTCCATTTCGACAACCTCACCCCGCTCTATCCAGAGGAGCGGATGACCATGGAAATTGACGACCCCACCTTGAAGGATCGGTCCGGCCGGGTGATCGACATCGTCGCGCCCCTCGGCAAGGGCCAGCGGTGCTTGATTGTCGCCCCGCCCCGGGTCGGCAAGACGGTGATGCTGCAGAACATCGCCAAGTCTATCGCCGCCAACCATCCCAACTCCTATCTCATCGTTCTGTTGATCGACGAGCGGCCCGAGGAGGTCACCGACATGCAGCGCACCGTGCGCGGCGAGGTCATCTCATCCACCTTCGATGAGCCGGCCAGCCGACATGTGCAGGTGGCCGAGATGGTGATCGAAAAGGCCAAGCGGTTGGTCGAGCACAAGCGCGATGTGGTGATCCTGCTCGATTCTGTCACACGCCTTGGTCGAGCCTACAACACCACCGTCCCGTCATCGGGCAAGGTCCTGACCGGGGGCGTCGACGCCAACGCCCTGCAGAAACCCAAGCGCTTCTTCGGCGCGGCGCGAAACATTGAGGAGGGCGGCTCACTCACCATCATAGCCACCGCCCTGATCGACACCGGCAGCCGCATGGATGAGGTGATCTTTGAAGAGTTTAAAGGCACCGGCAATTCGGAAATCATCCTCGACCGCAAGGTCGCCGACAAACGCATCTTTCCGGCCATCGACGTTCTGAAGTCCGGTACGCGCAAGGAGGAGCTGATCACGCCGCGCGATCAACTCCAGAAGACGTTTGTCCTGAGACGTATTTTGAACCCCATGGGCCCGCAAGACGCCATCGAGTTCCTGCTCGACAAGCTGCGCAACGCCAAAAACAACGCTGATTTCTTCCAGTCGATGAACACTTGAGGCCTTGAAGAGGGCCCGCGCGGCGGCAAGCCTCATAGATTCTTGGCGAAAAAGTCCATCGTACGGCGCCAAGCGAGGGCGGCGTCCGCGGCGTCATAGTGATCGCCGCCTTCTCGCGCGAAGGCGTGGTCGCGCCCCGGGTATTGATCGATCTCAATGTGTGGATGGTTCTTCAGCGCGGTCAGTATGACTGCCTGCGCCGCCTCGGGCGTGAATTGGTCTTCGAGCGCCATATGCATGAGGAGCGGCCGCGCCAGCTTGTCGGCTTCGCCGGTGTATCGCTCGATCCCGACGCCATAGTAGGCGACGCTGGCGTCGGCGTCGGTGCGCGTCGCGGTCAGGAAGGCGAGCAGACCTCCCAAACAGAAGCCCACCGCTCCGACCTTGCCCGTAGAATCGCCGTTGTTACGGACGTGATCCACCGTCGTGGCGATGTCGCCGACCCCGGCGTCCACATCGAAGGCGTTGTAAAGCGCGAAGGCGCGCTTCCATTCGGCCTCTGAGCGGTCGCTTATGTCGATCCCCGGCTCTATGCGCCAGAAAAGATCGGGACAAATGGCCAGGTAGCCGGCGCGCGCGACATTGTCGGCGACGTCTCGCATAACCTGATTGACCCCGAATATCTCCTGAATGACCACGATGGCCGGGGCCTTCACCGCCGCCGGGCGCGCGACATATGCGCTGAAGTCTCCGTCCGCCGTGGAAATGGTGGTGGTTTCGCCCATGGCGCGTCTCCTGCGATCTGCGCGATCGTCACGCCGCTACTAGCGCGCCACGGGGGGCCTGGCCCATAACAAAGTCGTGGGATGAAGGGAGCCTACCATGAAAGCCAAACTCGAAGTCGATTGCACGCCGGCGGAGGCGCGGGCCTTTTTGGGACTGCCGGATGTAACCGCCATCAACGACCACATGGTCAAGGAGATGAAGACGCGGATGGACGCCAACTTGGCCGCCGCCGCGCCCGAGGAGCTGATGCGAAACTGGATGGCGGTCGGCGGCCAAGCTTCGGAGCAGTTCATGAAGCTGATGACGGCGGCGGCCTCGGCGGCGCGGCCGGGCGCGCCCACAAAGTAAGGGATGATCGACACCATCTTCGCCCTGGCAACGGCGCCCGGAAGGGCGGCGGTGGCCATGTTGCGCTTGTCCGGACCGGGGTCGCGGGCTGCGTTGCGCGCGCTGGCGCCGGGGCCGCAGAAGCCCCGGCGCGCCGCGGTGCGCCTCATGCGCGCCGCCGACGGGACCATGCTTGATCGCGCCTTGGTGCTGTGGTTTCCGGGTCCGGCCAGCTACACAGGCGAAGACTGCGTTGAGTTGCACCTCCACGGTGGCCCAGCGGTAGTCGACGCGGTCACCGAGGCCCTTTTGCAAGCCGGGCTCCGCTTGGCCGAACCCGGAGAGTTCACGCGCCGGGCCTTTGAGAACGGCAAGCTCGATCTCGATCAGGCCGAAGCGATCGGCGATCTAATCGACGCCGAGAGCAGCGCGCAGGTTCGCCAGGCGCTCGGCCAGCTCGAGGGCGCGCTTGGTCGTCGCTATCAGACTTGGCGTGACGCCCTCATCGACGCTCTGGCGCATCTGGAAGGGGCGGTCGACTTTCCGGACGAGGGGTTGTCTCCAGAGGTGGCCGAGGGCGCGAGGTCGGCCCTGCGCACGGTGCTCGCCGATTTGGACGAGGGCGTCGCCGACGCGGCGCGCGGTCAACGTGTGCGCGACGGCTATCGCATCGCCATCGTGGGCGCGCCGAACGCCGGCAAGAGCAGCCTGCTCAACGCGATCGCCCAACGGGACGCGGCCATCGTCACCAAGAGCGCCGGCGCCACCCGCGATATCATCGAAGTGTCCCTCAATCTCGCCGGCTATCGGGCGATCCTGGCGGATATGGCGGGGATACGCGACACCCGAAACGCCATTGAGGCGGAGGGGGTGCGGCGCGCCAGGGCGTGGGCCAAGGGCGCGGATCTGCGCCTCTGGATCGTCGATCAGAGTGTGTCGGACGGCGCGTGGGCTGACGCGGCGCCCCTGGTCCGCAAGGGAGATCTGTGTCTGCTCAACAAATCTGACCTGCAGGGGGGATCGGATGGCGCCGCGGCCAGCCGCACGGCCCGCGACCTGGGCATTGAAGTTTTCAGCCTTTCGGTCACGGCGTCGGACCCGGTGGTCGTCCGTGAGTGGCTCGCGCGCCGCGCCGTGCGCGAGCTGGCCGGAGGGGACTTTCCAGCCGCTACGCGAGAGCGGCACGCGCAGCTGTTGAAGGAAGGCCGCGCTCACCTTGGCCGCGCTCTCGAAAATCTCGCCGAGCCTGAATTGGCGGTGGAGGATATCCGGTTGGCGCTGCGCGCTCTGGAACGCATCGCCGGACGGGTCGGCGCCGAGGAGGTTCTGGGCCGGGTGTTCGCGAACTTCTGCGTCGGCAAGTGAACTGTTTCACGTGAAACAAACTCTCCGGCGAACGCCCCAGCGCTCGACCGGCGGCGCTCGACCGGCGGCGCTCGATCGGCTATGGAAGAGGCGCGCCCCCGCCCGCTCGGGGGCGCTCATCGTTAGGAAGCCCGCGGTGACCAAGACCTGGGATGTGATCGTGATCGGCGGCGGCCACGCCGGGTGCGAAGCCGCGGGCGCCGCGGCGCGCTTTGGCGCCTCGACCTTGTTGCTCACTCACAAGCTGGACACCATCGGCGAGATGTCCTGCAACCCGGCCATCGGCGGGCTTGGCAAGGGCCATCTGGTGCGGGAGATCGACGCATTGGATGGGCTGATGGGCGCCGTGGCCGATACGGCCGGCATCCAGTTCCGCCTGCTCAATCGCTCACGCGGACCGGCGGTCCGCGGCCCGCGCGCCCAGATCGATCGCAAGCTCTACCGCCAGGGCATGCGCGCGGCCCTCGAGGGTCAAGCGTCGTTGGAAATCCGCGCCGAGGCCGTGGAGGATCTGCTAGTCGAGAACGGACGCGTCGGCGGCGTGGTCGGAACGAGCGGCGATGTCTATCGAGCCCGTGCGGTGGTGCTCACCACCGGAACCTTCCTTAAGGGCGTCATTCATCGCGGTGAAGAGCGCATCGCCGCCGGGCGAATCGGCGATGCGCCGGCCATTGGCCTCGCCGAACGCCTCTACGCGCTTGGGCTTTCCATGGGCCGGTTAAAGACCGGCACGCCTCCACGCCTGGACGGGCGGACGATCGCTTGGGCGGGACTGGAGATGCAGTCGGGCGACGAGCCGCCGACCCCGTTCTCCTTTCTGACCGACGCGATCGCATCGCGCCAAATTCAATGCGGCGTCACCGCCACCACGGAGGCGACGCACGCGATCATCGCCGGACGCCTCTCCGAATCGGCGGTCTACGGCGGGCGGCTCAGCGGCCGTGGACCGCGCTATTGCCCCTCGATTGAGGACAAGGTCGTCCGGTTCGGCGACCGCGACAGCCATCAGATCTTTCTGGAACCGGAAGGCCTGGACGATCCCACCGTTTATCCCAACGGCATCTCCACCTCACTGGCGGAGGAGACTCAGGGGCGGTTCCTGCGCACCATTCCAGGTCTCGAGCGGGTTCAGGTGTTCCGTTTCGGCTACGCTATCGAGTACGATTACGTCGATCCCCGCGAGCTGGATCGCGGCCTGCAGGTGAAGCGGTTGGCGGGCCTTTATCTGGCCGGACAGATCAACGGCACCACCGGATACGAGGAGGCGGCCGCCCAGGGCTTGATGGCGGGCCTGAATGCGGCGCGCGCCGCCGCCGGCGCCGATCCAGCCGTCTTCGGGCGCGACGAAGCCTACATCGGGGTGATGATCGACGACTTGGTGACGCGCGGGGTGACCGAACCTTACCGCATGTTCACCAGCCGCGCCGAGTACCGCCTGCGTCTGCGCGCCGACAATGCCGATCAAAGGCTTACCTCCAGGGGCGTGGCCCTTGGATGCGTCGGCGCCGCTCGCTCGCGCGCCTGGGCCGCTAAGGCCGCGGTCTTGGCGCGGACTCGCGAGCAGGCGGCGGGGCTGTCGCTCTCGCCGAAGCAAGCCGCCACGGCGGGTTTCAAGGTTAATCCCGACGGCCATCGGCGCACGCTCAGCCAGCTCCTGGCCCATCGCGAAATCGGCTTTGCCGACTTGATCCGGATCTGGCCGGCGCTCGCCGCCTGGCCCAATTTCGCGCGCGAACAGATCGAGAGCGACGCCGCCTATACGGGCTATCTCGATCGCCAGGACGCCGATATCGAACTCTTCCGCCGCGACGAGGCGCTCTGCCTGCCCCGCGGCCTCGACTACGCCGCGCTGGGGGGCCTCTCGAACGAGGCGCGCGAACGGCTGAGCGCCGTTCGGCCGGAGACCTTGGGCCAAGCGTCGCGCATCGAGGGCGTGACCCCAGGCGCGATCACCGCCCTTCTGGCCCATGTCCGACGCCATCGCGCCGCATGAGGCGGCGGCCTTGCCGGAGGGATTCCTCGAGGCGGTTGGCGCGAACCCTGACCGCTGCGGCGAGATCGAGGCTTACCGGCTCATGCTGGCGGCGGCCAACGCCCAGATGAATCTCGTCGGCGCCTCCACACTCGGCGATTTCTGGCGACGTCACTTCATCGACAGCGCGCAGCTGGCGTGGTTCGCGCCCGCGGCCCGAGTGTGGGCCGATCTCGGTTCGGGAGCGGGGCTTCCCGGGATCATTCTGGCGATTCTGATGAAGGATCGGGCGGGCGGCCGCGTCCACCTGGTCGAGAGCATGGCCAAGCGCGCCCGATTCCTCTCCGACGTCGCCGCGGCGCTCGACCTGCCCGTGACCCTCCACAATGCTCGCGCCGAGAGCCTGAAGCTGACGGTCGAGGTGGTGACCGCACGGGCCTGCGCGCCTCTGACGCGGCTGCTCGAATTCGCCGAACCCTACATGGCGCGCGGAGCACGGGGTCTCTTCCTGAAGGGCCGGGGTGTCGATGCCGAGATCGCCGACGCCCGCGCCGTCTGGCGGTTCAACGCCGAGAAGCGCGCCAGCCTCAGCGACTCACATGGGCGCGTCCTCCTGGTGACGGAGCTGGCCCGTGCCGAGCGACGCTAAAGCCCTGCGCGTTCTGGCGGTCGCCAACCAGAAAGGGGGCGTTGGCAAGACGACCACCGCCATCAACCTCGGCACCGCGCTGGCGGCGGTGGGCGAGCGCGTCCTGCTGATCGACGCCGACCCGCAGGGAAACGCCTCCACCGGCTTGGGCGTCCCTCCGCCAAAGCGGCTCAAGACCCTCTACGATGTGCTGATGGAGAATCTGCCCGTCGAGAAAGCCGCGACGGCCACCCAGCTTCCAGGCCTCGACCTGCTGGCCGCTGAGGCCGATCTTTCCGGCGTGGAGTTGGAACTCGGCCAAACGCCTCGCCGAGCCTTCCGGCTGCGGGACGCGCTCGCGCCCATACGCGCCGGCGGTCCCTATAGCTATGTTCTGATCGACTGTCCGCCGTCGCTCAACCTCTTGACCCTCAACGCCATGACGGCGGCCGACGCGGTTCTCGTTCCGCTGCAATGCGAGTTCTTCGCCCTGGAAGGATTGACCCAACTCATTCGGACGGTGGAAATGGTGCGCGGCACGCTCAATCCGGCCCTGAAAATCCAGGGCGTGGTCCTGACCATGTATGATAGGCGCAACAGCCTGTCGGCTCAGGTGGCAAGGGACGTGCGCGACAATCTGGGCGAAACGGTCTATCAGACGGTGATTCCGCGCAATGTGCGGGTGTCCGAGGCGCCGTCATTCGGCAAGCCGGCGCTGGTCTACGATCTCAAGTGCGCCGGCAGCCAGGCCTATCTACAGCTCGCCCGGGAAGTCGTTGGCCGTGAGCGCGCTCATCGGACGGCGGTCGCATGAGATCTCTTTAGAAGGGCGATGGCGATGGCCGAAAGACGGGGCTTGGGGCGCGGCCTCTCGGCGTTGCTGGATGAGGCGCAGACCGCGTCGACTCCGGAAGGGCGCCGCGCGGTCGGCGCCCTCGACATTCCCATCGAACTCATCAGGCGCAACGCGAACCAACCTCGCCGGCGGTTCGACGAGGAGGAACTCGGCGAATTGGCCGCTTCGATCGCTGAACGGGGCGTCCTTCAGCCGATTTTGGTCAGGCCTCTGCCGGAATTGCCCGGAGAATACCAGATCGTCGCCGGAGAACGCCGCTGGCGCGCCGCCCAGAAAGCGGGACTGCGCGCCATTCCCGCCCTGGTCCGTGACCTGGACGATCTCGAGGTGATGGAAGTCGCCATCATCGAAAACATCCAGCGGACCGACCTCAACCCATTGGAGGAGGCGCGCGGTTACGCCGCGATGAGCGAGCGCTTTAATCGCAGCGCCGAGACGATCGCCGGCATCGTCGGCAAGAGCCGCAGCCATGTGGCCAATACCCTGCGTCTCATGCGGCTGCCCAAGCCCGTCCAGGAGCATCTGGAGGCCGGACGCCTGACAGCCGGCCACGCCCGGGCGCTTCTCGACCTGGACGAAGCCGAAGCGTTCGCCGCTCAGATCGTGCGGCGGGGCTTAACTGTCCGCCAAGCCGAGGCCATGGCCCGCCGTGCGCGGTCCAGGCCGCCACGAGGCGAGAGTCCGGCGCGCGTCCCGATCCAGCGCGACCCCGACACGCGGGCCCTGGAAAGCGATCTTTCCGAGGTGCTGGGACTGGAGGTGGAGATTCGCGACGCCTGCGGCGCCGGGGAGGTTCGCATCCACTACGCCACGCTGGAGCAGTTGGACGATTTATGCCGGCGCCTTACGCGGGCCGCGCCCCCTATCGCCTCATAGCCTCAGGCGGCGCGCGCGGCCGGCGACCGCCAGGGCCAAGCGCTCGCTGATCAGCCGGTCGGGCGAGCCGGTCTGCTTGCAGGCTTGGTCGGCCGCGAGGATCTCCCCCTGAATCCTGTCGATTTCGGGCAGCGTCCAGGCGCGCGCCTGCCGCAGGAACTCGCGCTCATTCTTCCAGAAAATCTTCATGTCCTTGGCCACCTGCGCGAGGGACGGACCGGACTGGGCCAAAGCAATGGCGCGCCGCAGGCGACCGAGATGAGCGCTCATGGCGCGCACTGCTGCCGGCCCGGTCTCGCCCTCCTGCGCCGCGCGCCGAAGGCCGGCGTAAGCGACCGCGAGGCGCCCGCCGAAGGCGTCGAGGGCGGCATCGGCGAGGGAGGCCTGCGGCTCCCCGCCCACGAAGTCGGCCAGATCGGCGGCGCCGGCGACGCGCCCGCTGCCGGGCCCGAGGAAAAGGCTCAGCCGCTCGATCTCTTGGCGCGCCACGCCGCGCTCCTCGGGCAGGCGGGACACGAACAGCTCCACGGCCTCGGCGGTGAGGCTCAGATTGTCGACGGCCAGCGCCTCGCGGGTGAAGCGGGCGAGATCGCCCGCCTCGTCGGGATAGCAGGCGATGACCGCGCAGCCCTCCGCTCTTTGCGCCACCCTTCGCAAGGGCGAGTCGGCCCTGAGGTTCGTCGCCTCGATAAGGAAGAAGGCCTGCGGATTGAACTCGCCCGCCAGATGCCTGGTCAGGGCGTCGGCCGCCGCCGGCGGCTCTTTCGGCGCCGCGGTGAGCCTGAGGCGCACGAGACGGCGGCCGCCCATCATCGAGAAGGCGGCCAGTTCCCCCTGGAGGCGGGCGCCGTCGTCAGCGAGATCTGCGTCGCCGAGCAGCGCCACGTCAAAGGGATCGTCCGGATGCTGGGTGGCGGCGCCGGCGAGGGCCTGGGCGCGCTCGCGCACGACGCCCAGATCGGGTCCATAGATCAGGGCGGCCCGAATCGCCGCATCCGGTTTCTTGAGGAAGTGCTCGATGTCGGCTCGCCGCTTGAGAATCATTTGGGCGCCGCGCCGTCAGTGGCCCGCGTGAGCGGCCATCCAGGTGGCGAGATCCAGCTGAATCTGGCGCGCGGCGTCGGAGGCGGCGCGTTGCTGACTGTCCTGCCTGGCGGCGATGCCGGCATAGGGATCGTTGGCCTCGTCGTAGCTGACGTGCGCGGCGACTTGGCCGCTGTGAACCACCTTGCCCGTGGCGACGTCGGTCAGGGCGTATTTGACGCTCACGCCCAGGTTGTAGCGCTCGGCCACGTCGGAGAGGGTGAGACCGCGCGGGGCGCGCGTCTGGTCGACTGTCATATCGAGGCGCCAGCCGGGCGCGGCGGACTTGTCGTGGCCCAGGGCGTCGTCCAAATCCTCACGCAGGAGATAGCCGACGCGGCCTTGAGGCGCGACGACGTCGATGGAGGCGAGACTGGGAGAGAGGTTGGGGGTGGCGTAGAGGGGCGTGAAGCCGCACCCGCTGAGGCCCGCGCCCACGAGAGCGAAGGCCGCCAGCCTACAGGCCGCCAAGGAAATGGGGCGCGCCACAGGCCTAGCCCGTCACCAGATTGACGATGCGGTCCTTGACCACGATCATCTTGCGCAGCGTGAGGCCCTCAAGGCGGCGGCTGATGTCCGGATCGTCCAGCACCAATCGGCGGACTTCAGCCTCGGAGGCGCCAAGAGGGGCGCGCACCTCGCCGCGCCGCCTGCCGTCGATCTGCACCGGCAAAACCTTCTCTTCGTCCCGCGCCAGGGCCGGATCATAGGTCGGCCACGGCGCCTGCGCGACCATGCCGCCTTCTCCCAGCCGCATCCAGCACTCCTCGGCCAGGTGCGGCGCGAACGGGGCGATCAGGCGGGCCAGCACCGAGAGGGCCTCGTGGCGAATCCCCTGGCGGACGGGATCATCCTCAGGAGGGCGAACGGTCTTCAAGATCGCCACGAACTCGTACAGCCGCGCAATCGCACTGTTGAAACGAAAATCCTCGATGGCCTCGGTAACATCCTTGACCCTTCGGTGCATCGCGCGACGCAGGGCGTCGATATCGAATCGATCGGCCCCGCCGGGTTGCGCCTCGAACTCGCTCCACACGCGGTTGATCAGCCGCGAGGCGCCCTCGACTCCGGCGCTGGTCCACTGAACGTCGCGATCGGGGGGGGAATCGGAGAGGACAAAAAGACGCGCGGCGTCGATTCCATAGACGTCGGCGATCTGGGCGGGCGCCACGACATTGCGCTTGGACTTCGACATTTTCTCGCTGTCGCCGATAACCAGAGGCTCGCCGGTGGCGCGGTCGACGGCGCGCCGCGTGGCGCCCTCGCTGCGAATCGCGATGGCCGCAGGTTCGACCCATTCGCCGGTCTGGCGACGATAGGTTTCGTGAGTGACCATCCCTTGGGTGAAGAGCCCCGCGAACGGTTCGGTCACCTCGACCAGACCCTCGTCCTTGAGGGCGCGGGTGACAAAGCGGGCGTAGAGCAGATGCAGGACGGCGTGCTCGATGCCGCCGATATACTGATCGACCGGCAGCCAGTATTCCGCCGCCTGGGTGTCGATGGGGGGTTCGGCCGTGGGGTCGGCGAAGCGCGCGAAATACCAGGATGAATCCACGAAGGTGTCCAGGGTGTCGGTCTCGCGTTCGGCCGCGCCGCCGCAGGTCGGACAGGTCGTGTGCTTCCACGTCGGATGGCGCGCCAAGGGATTGCCCGGCTTGGTGAAGTCCAGGTGCTCGGGCAGACGCACCGGCAGATCGCTTGGCGACACGCCGACCACGCCGCAGGCTGGGCAGTGGACCACCGGGATGGGGCAGCCCCAGCCGCGCTGGCGCGACACGCCCCAGTCGCGCAGGCGATAGACGATCGCCCCTTCTCCTTGTCCCTGAGCCTCGATCTGGGCCACGGCCGCGGCCTTGGCCGCCTCGACGTCCAAACCGTCCATAAAGCCGGAATTGTAGATGTGGCCGGGACCGACATAGGCCTCTTGTTTCACGTGAAACGTCGCCGGGTCGGCGCCGGGAGGGAAGACGACCGCCTTGACCGGCAGATCGTATTTGCGGGCGAAATCGAGATCGCGCTGATCGTGCGCCGGGCAGCCGAAGATCGCGCCCGTCCCGTAGTCCATGAGGATGAAATTGGCGATCCAGACGGGTAGTTCAATTGTTGAATCAAAGGGATGGACAACCGTGAGACCCGTGTCGAAGCCGAGCTTTTCCGCCGATTCGATCTCGGCCTCCGACGTGCCGCCGCTGCGACAGTCGTCGAGAAACTGTTGAACTCCGCCGACCACCGACCTTACCGTCTCCACCAACGGATGGTCTGGGCTCACCGCCACGAAGCTGGCGCCGAACAGAGTGTCCGGGCGCGTGGTGTAGACGGGAACGCCCTCGCCGGTCGGGCCTCCGGCGAAGGTAAAGGTCAGCCGCAGGCCTCGCGAGCGGCCGATCCAGTTCTCCTGCATCCGCTTGACCTTGTCCGGCCAGCGATCGAGCGTTTCCAGGCCCGCGAGCAGATCGTCGGCGTAGTCGGTGATGCGCCAAAACCATTGAGTGAGCTTCTTGCGCTCGACCACCGCGTCCGAGCGCCAGCCACGGCCGTCGATCACCTGTTCGTTGGCCAGCACGGTCATGTCCACCGGATCCCAGTTGACCAGGCCCTCCTTGCGGTAGGCAAGACCCCGCTCCATGAACTTCAGGAACAAGGTCTGTTGGCGGCCGTAATAGGCGACATCGCACGTGGCGAACTCCCGCGACCAGTCGATCGACAGGCCCAGCCGCTTGAGTTCCTCGCGCATGATATCGATGTTGGCGTTGGTCCAGGCGGCGGGCTCGACCCCCCGCTCGGCGGCGGCGTTTTCGGCTGGCAGACCAAAGGCGTCCCAACCCATGGGATGCAGAACATTAAAGCCCCGCGCCCGTTTGAACCTGGCCACGACATCGCCCATGGCGTAGTTGCGCGCATGGCCTACATGCAGATGGCCCGACGGGTAGGGGAACATCTCCAGGACATAGTATTTTGGCTTCTCGGCGCCGGTGTGGGCGCGAAACACGCCCGCCCGCTCCCAGGCGGCGCGCCACTTGGGCTCGACCTCTTTGGGGTTGTAACGAACCATGCCGGGCTTGGCTCTAGCCCCGAATGTTTGAGAGCCGAAGCTGTCGCGCGCGGGTCAAAATGGCGTTTTCGATGTCGATGGAGGTCTGGTCGGCGGTGGGGGCGGGCGTCCAGCCGCCGGCGCCGTTGCTGACCTCCTTGAACACCGTGACGTTGAGGCCGTCGGCGCGCAGTCGAGCGTCGAGAATGTAGACGGTGGCCTTGAACCGCTCGTCGGGCTTTTCGGGATTGGAGTACCAGTCGGTGATCACCACGCCGCCGTAAGGATCGGCCGAGGCCAGCGGCATGAACGCCAGCGTGTCGAGCGTCGCACGCCACAGATAGCCGTTCACCCCGATCGCGCCGGCCGGAGCGGCGCGCGAGGCGGCTTGGCCGCCCGGCGAATGGGTCATGCGGCCGCCGCACGCCGCCAGAGCGACGAGGCCCAGACAAAAGACCGCGATCTTAGCGCCGCGCATCGCCTGTCCGCGCCCAGAGGGCATGATCATCTGTTCCACGCATTCACCTTCGCTGGCGCGCCCTCGCGCCGTCATTTCGCCCCGTCAGTGGGCAAGGCTCTATAACATACGCAGCACACCGCCAATCGGGAATCGCGTGGCTCCGCCGCCACAGGCGAGGGCAGATCGCGCCGGAGCGCCAATGAATTGGGGGCCGCCTGGTTGACCTGCGCGTTACCGTGTCCTTAATCATTGTCAAGCGCTTCGGGGATCATCCTCGGGGCGGGGTTTTGGGGCTGGCTTGTGATGACGCCTCTGCGGCTCATGGCGGCGATGACTTCGGCGGGCGCCCTGGCGCTGGGCGCCGCCGCGGCGCACGCCCAGCAGGCGCCGGCCTCGATGATCCTGGCCGCCAACGACTTCACCGCCCAGGACACCGGTTCGCACGACACCACGCGACGAAGTTCCCTCGAATGGAACCCCCGGAAAGGCCGCTGGGGCCTGAAGCTTGGCGTCGAACAGCACACCGATCGGGACGTCCAGTGGGAGGATATCCAACCCGGCGTCTTCTACCGCCTGACGCCCCGCCTGCATATCGGCGGCGCGTTGAGTCTGACCCCCGACCAGATCGGAAACTCGCCGCTCGGCGAGCCGCAGGTGTCGCCGCCGCGAGTAAGACTGGAAACCACCTTCAAGTTCTAGGCGAGCAGGCCGCCCACGGCGGCCACGCCGACCGCGCCGGAGCCCCTCAGGCGCCGAACCGTGCCGGCGTTGACGCCGCCAAGGGCGTAGGCGGGCGCGCCCGCGCGGCGGATTAGCGATGCGAAACGCATCACGCCCATGGGCGCTCCGGCCGTCGGACTGGCGCTTGCAAAAACCGCTGAGACGACGATCGCATCGACGCCGGCGCGGTGAGCCCGCAACGCGGCCGGCAGGTCGTGGGCGGCGGCGGTGACCAGGAAGCGGCGGCGCAGCGCGGCGATCGTTCCGGCCCGGACGGCTAGGCGCTGCGGCAAATGAACGCCGTCGGCGCCAAGACGAGCAGCCAGCGCGCGGTCCGCGCCGACCAGAAACAACACTCCTCGCCGGCGCGCCTGGCGGCCCAAGGCGCGGCCCAGCGCCGCTGCATCCGGCGCGCCAAAAGCTCGGAAGACCACCCCGGACCCGCGCGGCAGGCCGGCAATCACCCGCGCCGGGCGCGGCGTGCGATCAAGGTCGGTGAAGAAGAGCAGGGGCGGCGGGGGCTTTCGCAGGCCCGCGCGAGCCCTTAGCGTCGAGGCTGTTCGCCAAAGCAGCAGGACGCCCGAGCCGCTCAATGACCGCCCCCAATCCGCTCGCCGACATTCTGGCCAGGATCGCCAAGGCGGCGCGCGCCGCTGGGCGCGATCCCAGTGACATCACCCTGACGGCGGTCTGCAAGCAGCAGCCGTGGGCGAGGATCGCCCCGATGCTGGCGGCCGGGCAGCGCGTGTTCGGCGAAAATCGGGTTCGGGAGGCGGCGGCGCGCTGGGCCGACGCCACAGCGGGCGTCGAGTTGCGGCTGATCGGCCCGCTGCAGACCAACAAGACGCGCGAGGCGATGAGCCTCTTCGATGTCATCGAGACCCTTGACCGGCCGAAACTGGCCGGTGCGGTGGCCGGGGAGATCCAGCGGTCGGGACGAGCGCCGCGCCTCCTTGTCCAGGTCAACACCGGCGAGGAGCCGCAAAAGGGCGGCGTCGCGCCGCGCGAGGCGGACGCCTTTCTCGATCACTGCCGGCGCGACCTCGGCCTGGCCATCGAGGGACTGATGTGCATTCCGCCGGAGGACGAGCCGGCCGGCCCGCATTTCGCCCTCCTCGCCAAGATCGCGCGGCGCAACGGCTTGACTAGCCTTTCCATGGGCATGAGCGCCGATTTCGAGACGGCCATCGCCTTCGGAGCTACCTGCGTGAGGATCGGCTCGGCCCTGTTTGGGGCGCGGGAGGCGCACGGCTAGAGCGCCGGGCGTAGCGAAATAGCCAGGGCGTCGCCCGGCGAGGCGGCCGCGAGCAGCGCCTCCAGGTCCGGCCGGGCCATCGCCACGCAGCCCCGCGTCGGCGCGAAGTCGGCCCGCGCCACGTGCAGGAAGATTGCCGAACCGGCGCCCGGAACCACCGGTGCATCGTTGTGGCCCAATACCGCGATCACGTCGTAGAGCCCGTCCTCGCGCCATAGCCGCTCAGCGCGGACGGGATAGGGAAGCGGGACCAGGCGATTGTAATTTGGATCGTCCGGCGCGTCGCACCAGCCGTCGTGGGGCGCGAGGGCGCGGTTTGGCAGGCGCGTCGTCGGCGGTCCGCCGCGGTCGGGGCGATAGAGAATGAGGCGCAGCGGCCAGGTTCCGGCCGGCGAGGCTTCATCGCCTTCGCGCTTGTCGGCCGCGGCGACCACGCCGCCCTTCCCCAGGACGCAGCGCGCCGTTCGCGCCGGCAAACACAGGCGTCCATCAGCATAGGCGGTGAAGATCATCGTGGGAAAAGCGGCGCCTCCGAGCCAAAAAGCCCCCTTTGCGGCGGGCCGTCAAACGGTGCATGTTCTAGGGCCATGGCGCAGCGCAAGACCATCCTGATTATCGACGACGACGCGGACCTGCGCGAACTCCTCGCCGAACAGCTTCAGCTGCATGAGGAATTCGACGCCGTCGTGGCCGCCACGGCCGGCGAGGGCGCGCGGGCGGCCAAGGACGGCCGCCCCGACCTCATTCTTCTGGACGTCGATCTGCCCGACATGAACGGACGAGAAGCGTGTCGCCTGCTGCGCAACAACGGAGTGCACGCCCCGGTGATCATGCTCACCGCCGCCGCCGGCGAGGCCGACACCATCCTCGGCCTGGATTCCGGGGCCAGCGACTATGTGACCAAGCCCTTCAAGTTCAACGTCCTTCTGGCCCGCATCCGAGCCCAACTGCGAAGCCACGAACAGTCCGAGGCCGCCGTCTTCCGCATCGGGCCTTACGAGTTTCGGCCCGCCGCCAAGGTGCTCATCGACGAGAAGGGCCGCAAACTGCGCCTCACCGACAAGGAGGCCAATATCCTCAAATACCTCTTCCGCGCCGGGGCCAAGGCCGTGGCGCGCGATGAGCTCCTGGCCCAGGTGTGGGGCTACAACGCCGGCGTCACCACCCACACACTGGAAACCCACATCTACCGCCTGCGCCAAAAGATCGAGGCCGACCCGAGCAACGCGCGGCTGCTGGTCACGGAAGTGGGGGGGTATCGGCTGGCGCCTTAGTAGGTGCGGTCCAGCGATCGCCTGCTGACTACAGCGCCAGATCGGCGGTGATCGGGGCGTGGTCACTGGGGCGCGCCCAGGCGCGGACGTCGGCGTGGACGCGGGCGCTGGGAGCGCCGCCTCGGAAAGCGGCGTCGCGCAGGGCCGGGGTGATCCAGATGTGGTCGAGGCGCAGGCCGCGATTGGAGGCGCGGAAATCGATGGCGCGATAGCTCCACCATGAGAACAGCTTTTCCGGCTCGGGCGTCGCCTCCCGGCCGAGATCGATAAAGCCGAGGCTGGCCTTTAAAGCCGCCATGGCGGCGATCTCCGGCGGGGTGTGGCTCACCACCTTGGACATGAACTTGTGGTTCCACACGTCGTTCTCGCCGGGCGCGACGTTCAGATCGCCGGCGATCACCAGCGGCGCCTTGGGATCGCGCGCGGCCATCTCGGCGGTCAGGCGCTCGAAGAAGTCGAGCTTGTGATCGAACTTCGGGTTCTGGGCCCGGTCGGGAGTGTCGCCGCCGGCCGGGATGTAGAAGTTCTGGATCTCGATCCCCGCCACCACCGCGCCGACGCAGCGGGCGTGGCCCTCGCGGCAGACATCGAGCGGCGGCGCGTCCTCAAGCGGCAGGCGCGAGGCGATGGCGACGCCGTGCCAGCCCTTCTGGCCGGCGATCCGCAGATGGTTGAGGCCGGCCGCCGCCAGCGCCTCGGCGGGGAACTCGGCCTCCCGGCACTTGATCTCCTGGAGACAGACCACGTCGGGCGCCTGTTCGGCGACGAATCTCGCCACCTGTTCGGCGCGCAGGCGCACGGAATTGATGTTCCAGGAGGCGATGCGAAGGCGCATGAAAGTTAGTTACGCAATCCGAAACGTCGGCACGCGGGATTAGGTACTCGCCGCCGCCGCATGCGCGGGATCGGCGAGTTCGAAAAACTTGCGATCGCGCTGGGCCGCGGGGCCGAAGTCGATGAGGCTGATGCGCACGGCGCGGCCCTGGCTGTCGGTAATCGTCCAGCCGGTCAGGGCAATGGGCAAGGCGGCGAAAGTCAGGACGATCTGCCCTTCGGTCTTTTTTCGGGCGTCCCGCGCGGTGATGGAAAATCCGCTCGCGGCGCGGTCGACGACGGTAACCGCCACACCCTTGTCGAGGCGGATGTCGCGGGCGAGAAAGAGGGAGAGCGGCGTCAGGCCCAGGGGGTAGCTCTGGATGGTCTTCAGCCGGCGATCCACCACCGTGACCTTGTAGCCGTCCGAGGCGATGACCAGCCCGGACGGCGGATCGTATTCGAATCGCGCCCTGCCCGGCCGCTGCAGCCAGAAGGTTCCCTGGGTGACCTGCCCGCGCGCGTCGGTTTGGACAAAGCGGCCCTTGGCGGTCGTGAGGGCCTGGAGATAGGCGACCGCCCTGGCGGCCAGCGCGGCGTCCGGCGCGGATAGGCGCGACGGGGCGGGGGCGGCGGCCAGGACGGATTGGGCCGAGAGGGCCAACACGCCAAACACAATTAGCCGGCGGCGCGCGGCGCGAGGTATTTGCATGGCCTACCCATAGAAAGCGGGGGCAAGGCTGGCAAGGCGGCGCGGCGGTCGGCGCGGCGCCTACATCGGCGGCGGGCCGGCCAGGATGTCGCGTTTGCCGGCGTGGTTGGCGGCGCCGACGACGCCTTCCTTTTCCATGCGCTCCATCAAGGAGGCGGCGCGGTTGTAGCCGATCTGCAGTCGTCGCTGGATGTAACTGGTGGAGGCCTTGCGGTCGCGGGTGACCACGGCGACCGCCTGATCGTAGAGTTCGTTGCCGCCGCCCTCGCCCTCGCCGCCGAGCCCGTCCGTCTCGCCGTCCTCCTCGGGGATGGCGGTGACGTCTTCGAGATATTGCGGCTCGCCCTGGTCGCACAGAAAGGCGGCCACCGTCTCTACCTCTCCGTCGGAGACGAACGGCCCGTGCAGGCGGGTGATACGCCCGCCGCCGGCCATGTAGAGCATGTCGCCCATGCCCAGGAGCTGTTCGGCGCCCTGCTCGCCCATGATGGTGCGTGAATCGATCTTAGAGGTCACCTGAAAACCGATTCGCGTGGGGAAGTTGGCTTTGATGGTGCCGGTGATCACATCCACCGACGGGCGCTGGGTGGCCATGATCAGGTGGATGCCCGCCGCCCGGGCCATCTGGGCCAGGCGCTGGACCGCGCTCTCGATGTCCTTGCCGGCCACCATCATCAGGTCGGCGACCTCGTCGATCACCACCACCAGATAGGGCATCGGCGCGGGGCGCAGCTTCTCCTCCTCGTAGATCGGCCGGCCGCGTTCGTCGAAGCCGGTCTGCACCGTGCGCACGAAATGCTCGCCCTTGGCCAGGAGTTCGCGGGCCCGCTCGTTGTAGCCGGCCACGTTGCGCACGCCGATCTTGGACATGCGCCGATAGCGATCCTCCATTTCGCGCACGGTCCATTTGAGGGCGACGATGGCCTTCTTGGGGTCGGTCACCACCGGCGCGAGGAGGTGCGGAATGCCGTCGTAGACCGACAATTCCAGCATCTTGGGGTCAATCATGATGAAACGGCACTGATCGGGGGAAAGCCGATATAGGATCGAGAGGATCATGGCGTTGATCCCCACCGACTTGCCCGAGCCGGTGGTGCCGGCGACGAGCAGGTGCGGCATCTTGGCCAGATCGACGATGTAGGGCTCACCGCCGATCGTCTCGCCCAGCGCCAGCGGCAGGGTCTGGCTGGCCTTCTCGTATTCGGCGCTGGAGAGCAGGTCGCGCAGATAGACGGTCTCGCGGCGCTTGTTGGGCAGCTCGATGCCGATGGCGTTTCGCCCGGAAACCACGCTCACCCGGCACGCCGCGACGCTCATCGAGCGGGCGATGTCGTCGGAGAGGGCGACCACGCGGGCCGACTTGACCCCTGGCGCGGGAACCAGTTCGTAGAGGGTGACCACGGGGCCGGGCCTGATCTGGTCGATCTGGCCTCGCACCCCGAACTCGGCCAGCACGTTTTCCAGCAGCCGGGCGTTCTGGCGCAGAGCCGCCTCGTCGATGGCCGAGGCGCGCGGGCCGGGCTTGGTGAGCATGGCCAGCTCCGGCAGGCGAAAGCCGCCTGGATCGGCGAAGGGGAAGCTGGGTTGAATCTCGCGCTCCTCGCGGCCCGACGCGCGAGGCGCCGCCTTGGGCGCCTTGATGGCCAGCGGGGGCGCGGCGGGAGAGTCACGGAGGGGGTTTCGCGCATCGCCGTCCGGGGTCCACACCCCCCCGGGGCGCGCCGTGTCGGCCGCCCGGAGGGCCGGCGCGGGACGAGACCCCACTCGGGCTGTTCGGCTCAATCGAGGCCGGCCCAGTCCCAAAGTCAGGCTGAGCGCGGTGAGACTGATCAACGCCAACAGGACGGCGGCGATGGTCGGGGCGTCGGCGAGGCCGGCGAACGCCAGCGGGTTGGCGGCCGCGTTCAATATCCCGTCGCCCGCCAGGCCGCCCAACCCGCCCGCCAGGGGCCAGGAAATCGGCGGCGCGGGCCAGGCCAGGGCGCCGGCCAGCGCCGCTAGTCCGAGCATGGCGCAGAGCGCACGCATGCCGGGGCTTCGGCGCCCCGCCAAAGGGTCGCGGGCGAAAAGGCGCGAGGCGCCGGCGATAAGGATCATGAGCGCGATCGCCCAGGCCGCGAGGCCGAGAAGCTGTATGGCCAGATCGGCGAGCGTCGCCCCCGCCGCGCCCAGGGCGTTGACGGGCTTGGCGGCCGAAGCGGCGTCGAGGCTCGGATCAGCTGCGTGGTACGTGGCCAGTGTGGCGATGAGCGCGCCGCCGATGGCGGCCGTGACCAAGCCGCGCAGCCGCGCCGCGCCCGCCCCCGTGACGCCTCGGCGCGCGAGGCCCCACAGGGCGCCTGTCCGCCGCCGCCGCGCCGCTCTGGCCATCGTTTTCGAATCCCCCAAGTGTTCGGCCGCAGCAGACCAAGCCACAGGATGTGGCGCAAGAGGGTTAAGGGGCGTTTACCGGCCGACAGACGGAGCGCGGGCTTCCAACCCGCCGGCTTCCAACCCGCCGGCTGGGCCCCGCCTTACGCTATGAGCCATTGGCGTTTCCGCCAGCCATCGGCTATGGCGCCAGCATGGCCAAGGTCGTCGTCCCCATACCCGCGCGGGACTTCGATCCGACGGAGGTCGCCGTCCCGTGGCTGGAACTGACCCGACGCGGTCACGTCGTCATCTTCGCCACGCCGGACGGCGCACCCGGTCGGGCGGACGAGATCATGCTCACCGGTGAGGGACTGGATGCCTGGGGCTTCATCCCGGGTTTGAGGAAGCTGCCGCTCGTCGGGCGCGGTTTGCGGGCCAACCGGGATGGCCGCGCGGCGTACGCACGAATGATTCCAAGCGCCGCGTTTCAAAGTCCGATGCGGTGGGACGAGGTGACGCGCGACATGTTCGACGGGCTCGTTCTGCCCGGCGGCCATCGGGCGCGCGGTATGCGGCAGTACTTGGAGAGCCCGCTCGTTCAACAGCTGGCGATCGCGTTCTTCCGGGGGGGCACGCCGATTGGGGCCATTTGCCACGGGGTCCTGGTGCTGGCGCGCAGCATCGATCCGGCGACCGGACGATCCGTCCTCTTTGGCCGCAAGACCACCGCCCTGACCTGGCGGCTGGAACGGTCGGCGGCGCGGCTCGGACGTGTCGCGCGGTTCTGGGATTCTCACTACTATCGCACCTACCGCGAGGCGCCGGGCCAGGGCGCCGGCTACATGTCGGTCGAACAGGAAGTCACGCGGGCGCTGGCGGCCCCGGGCGATTTCCTCGACGCAACGCCAGGAGAGCCCCACTACCGCCGCAAGACCTCCGGACTGGCGCGCGACAGCGACGCCGATCAGACGCCATCCTTCGTGGTGCGCGACGGGACCTATGTCTCGGCCCGCTGGCCAGGCGATGCGCATCTGTTCGCCCGGGAGTTCGCCTCGCTCCTCGAGGGGGGATGACCGACCGCGCCCCTACGGCGTCGGCCAATGGACAAATTCGAGTTTCAGACCGTCGGGATCGGCAAACAACACCGCGTAGTATCCGTCTCCATATTCGGGATATTCCGCCGGCGTGTCGAGAACGGTCGCGCCAATGTGGCGCAGAAGCTCATGCAAACCGTCCACGTCTTCGCGACTCTCGGCGCTCCAGGCCAGATGGTGCAAGCCCGGTGCGTAACGGTCGTGGCGGCGTGTCCGCCCTTCGGCTTCGGCGCGCATGACGCCGATGGAGCAAAACCCTCCGTCCGGGCGCACGAGGTCGAAGTCATATCCCCGCGCATGCTCGTCCGCTCGCCGATAGCTCATGAATCCCAGAACGGCTTCGTAGAAGGCAAGGGATCGCGCAGGGTCGAGGACCGTGAGGTCGACGTGATTGACCATTCCCCGCATTGTAAGCCTCGCCGCGAAGGACGACCTATGTCGCTCCTGCCGCCATATCACGCCGGCGCGCGCCGAAAACCTTGAACAGGGTGTTCTCCAGAGAAGCAGGTTCGAACGTATCGCCCGAGGTCAAGCGCAGATCGATAAAGCCGGCTCGCTCGAAACAGGCGAGCGCCTGGGCCTGCGAGTACCACCGGACGCAGGGCGAGCGGGCGTGGAATTCGGTTTTCGCCACGGTGTCGCCATCCAGGACTTCGTAGCGGTTCTCCTCATGCTCGAACTGACCTTCATGGTCGTACCTGGCGCGTATCCAGCGGCGGATGGTCGCGCCGTCCTCGCCGCGCTGTTGCTCGCCAAGCATGTGCCAGTCGGACCACTGCATCTGGGGCGGCGCGCGCCGGCCCGGCCAGAGCTTGGACTTGAACGACATCACCAACACGCCGCCGGGCGCCAGCTGGTCGCGGAAACGGCCCATGGCCCGGCCCGCGGCCGCGTCGTCGGTCAGCAACTGGAACGACAGGGAGGGAACGAAGATCGTCGCGTATCGCCGCGGCAGGGCGAGCTTGTCCATCTCCTGTTCGAATAGGCGGCCGGCGACGTCGACGCCCGTCGCCGCGGCCTTGTCGCGGCAGATGGCCAGCATTTCGGGTGAACTGTCCACGCCATCGACATCGAGCCCGGCGCCCAAATAATCCAGCGTAAGGCGCCCCGTGCCGCAGCCGACGTCCAGGGCCGGCCCGCCATTCTGCTCGATGATCGCGCGCCAGAACGGGCGGTCCGGCCAGCCCGACGTGTCGCCGCGCAGCAGATCCCACGCCTGGGCCATCAGGCCGCGGTATTCATAGTCGTTCGCCACGGGTTTGAGCCTGTTGGATGCTGTCTGGCCAGATAGGGTACGGACCTAGGCTGACGTCGGCAATCCGCGCCGATCCTTGACCGCCCGCCCCGGTTGCGCTTCCCTCTCTCGTTGAGGGGGCTGGCTGATGAACCGGGGTTTGGCGGCGGCGGTGACCGCGGCGCTGTTGGTGGGGTTCGGCGGCGGGCTTCTGACCGCGCGGGGCCTGCCGGTTCTGCGCGGCGCGGGCGGCCAGATCGCGCAGGGCGGGGTGTGGTCGCTGTTCGGCAAGCCGCGCGCCGCCGACGCTCCCAGGCAGGGCCTCGTCAAGCCTGACGGCTTTGCGGTGTGGAAGACGCGGCTGGACACCTCCGGCGCCCAGCCCCTGGCGTGCGTTGAGCTCACGCGCGCCCTCGATCCGAGCAAGGCCTACGGCGATTTCGTGCTCGTCTCGCCCGAACTCGATCACGCCCCGGCGGTGAGCGTGAAGGGCGACGAGATCTGCCTGGGCGGGGTGGGCTTCACCGAGCGGCGCATCACGCTCCTGAAAGGCCTGCCGGCCAAGAGCGGCGAGGTGCTTGCCCAGAACGCCGATGTGGACTTCACCTTCGGCGACAAGCCGCCCTACGTTGGATTCGCCGGCCAGGGGGTCATCCTGCCGCGCGAGGACGCCGACGGGGTGGGCATCGAAACCATCAACGTGACCCGCCTGGCCGTGGAGGTGTGGCGGGTGAGCGACCGCAACCTGGTGCGCAAGTCGATCAGCGCGCCCGATCCGACCAGCGAGGGCCAATACGCCGACGACTATGGCGACGACAGCCCCGACGACGAGGGGGCCATCGTCTGGAAGGGCCTGGTGCCTGTGGCGGGCGAAGGGGGCGCCAAGGCGACGACGGTCTTTCCCCTGGGCGCGGTGCTCAAGGAGATGAAGCCGGGCGGCTATGTGATCAAGGCGCGCGACGCGTCCGGGACCCAAAACCTCAGCGACAAAGAGGCCCAGTCGGCCAAGCCGGCGCAGGCGAGGCGGTGGGTGATCTTCACCGACATGGCCCTGATCTCCTACAGCGGATCGCAGTCGCTGGATGTGGTGGCGCGGTCCCTGAAAACGGCCAAGACGTTAGCCGGGCTCCCCGTCACCCTGGTGGCCAAGGACGGCGAGACCTTGGCCAGCGCCAGGACCGACGGCTCAGGGCGGGCCGCGTTTGCCAAGAGCCTGCTGGCGGGCGAAGGGGCGAGCGCCGCCAAGATGGTCATGGCGTACGGGCCGCGCGGCGATCTGGCCGTCCTCGATCTGGACCGCACGCCGACGGATCTTTCCAAGCAGGGGATCGGCGGGCGCGATCCAGCTGGCACCCCGGAAGACTTGACTGCCGGCCGCACCATCAAGAGCAACATCGACGGCTATCTCTATGGCGACCGCGGCATCTATCGCCCCGGCGAGCGGGCCCATCTCACCGCCCTGGTCCGCGATCGCGATTCGCGAGCCGCGGGCGAGCGCAAGGGCTACATCGTCGTCAAGCGGCCGTCGGGCGTGGAGTTCAGCCGCTACGTCTTTCCCAGTTCGGCCGGCGGGGCGGTGCTGGCCGACGTCGATTTTCCCAAGACCGCGCCACGCGGCCATTGGAGCGCGGAGCTGCATGTCGACGGCTACGACGAGCCGGCCGGAGCACTCTCTTTCGCGGTGGAGGATTTCGTCCCGCAACGCCTGGCGGTGACCACCGGCGGTCGACCGGAGACGCCGGTGATGGCGGCCGAGACGCGGCTGGTGGACGTCACCGCGCGCTTTCTCTACGGCGCTACGGGCTCGGGCCTGAAGACCCAGGGCGAGGCGCGGGTGCGGCTCGATCCCAATCCCTTTCCGCAGTACCCCGGCTATCGCTGGGGTGACGCGGTCAAACCGTTCAACGAGAAGTTCGTGGATCTGGGATCGAGCGTCACCGACGGGGCCGGGCGGGCCAATCTGGCGTTCGCGGCGAGCGCGGCGGGAGATACCGCCGATCCGCTGATCGCCGCCCTCACCGCCTCGGTGTTCGAGCCCGGAGGCCGGCCGGTCCGTCAGGCCATCACCCTAAAGGTGCGCACCAAGCCGCTCTATCTGGGGGTGAAGGTGGACCAGGGTGAGGCTTCGGGCGACCGCGCCCCGCTCGTCGGGCTTGGCGTCATCGCCGTGGACGGGGCCGGGCGGCGCATTGCCGCGGCGGGTGTCGCCTACACGCTGATTTCCGAGAACTGGAACTACGACTGGTTTCAGCAGGACGGGCGCTGGCAGTGGCGGCGCACCAGCCGCGACGCGGCAGTGGCCAGGGGGACCTTGAACATCCCCGCCGGCCAGGGCGCCAATCTCTCCCGTCGCCTGGGCTGGGGCGACTACCGGGTGGAATTCGAGGGACCGGGCGGCGCGCGGACCGTGGCCCGCTTCTCGGCCGGCTGGGGCGCCACGGGCCAAGACGTCGAGACGCCCGACTTCGTCCGGGTAAGCGCCGGGGCCGGGACCCACGCCCAGGGCGACACCGTCGAGATCGCCATCAAGGGCCCCTACGCCGGCGAGGCCCAGGTGGCCGTGGCCACCGATCGCCTGATCGACTTCAAGACCCTGAGCGTCGGGGCGAACGGCGGTATCGTACGCCTCAAGACCACCCCGGCGTGGGGCGGGGGCGCCTATGTGCTGGTGTCGGTCATCCAGCCCCGCGATCCGGTGGCCTCGCCGGTCCCGCGCCGGGCGCTGGGCCTGGTTTATGTGCCGCTCGACCCCAGGAGTCGGCGCCTTACGGTGGATATCGGCACGCCGGCCAAGATCACCTCCAAGGCGCCGGTGACGGTTCCCTTAACCGTGCGCGGGCTCGGCCTCGGCCAAAGCGCCTACGTCACCGTGGCCGCGGTGGACGAAGGCATATTGGCCTTGACCAAGTTCGAAAGCCCCGATCCGGCCGCCTGGTATTTCGGCAAGCGGGCCCTGAGCGTTGACTACCGCGACGACTACGGGCGGCTGATGGACGCCAATCTCGGCGCGCCGGCCAACGTCAATTTCGGCGGGGACGAGCTGGGCGGCCAGGGTCTGACGGTGACCCCGATCCGGTCCGTCGCCCTGTGGTCGGGCGTCGTCAAGACTGGGCCGGGCGGTCGCGCCATGGTGAGGCTGCCGCCGGCCGACTTCAACGGTGAGCTTCGGGTCATGGCGGTGGCGTGGACCGCGACGGCGGTGGGATCGGCCTCCAAGCCGCTCACCGTGCGCGAGAGCGTGGTCGCCGATCTCAACCTGCCACGCTTCCTTGCGCCGGGCGACAAGCCCACCGCGACGCTGGAAATCCACAATGTCGAGGGCCGCCCCGGCGACTACGTGGCCCGCACCTTCGCGTCGGGGGACATCGTGGCGAGTTTCAGACAAGTGATCGCCTTGCTTCTCGGCCAACGCATTGTCCAGCACATCCCCTTTCTGGCCCCCAGCCGCACCGGGATCGGCAAGATCGGTTTCACCGTGGCCGGTCCGGGTTTCTCCACCACCAAGGACTATCCGATAGAAACGCGGCTGGGCTGGGGACCGGTCACGCGGGTGACGACGCAACTGCAGGCGCCTGGGGAAGCGTTCACGCCGGCCCCGGCGCTGCTGGCTGGCCTGGCCGCTGGGGATGTGGCCCTGCAGGTCAGCTACTCGCCGTTCAAGGGCTTCGATCCGGCCACCGTGGCGCTGGCGCTAGGGCGGTATCCCTACGGCTGCACCGAGCAGCTGGTTTCCACGGCCTATCCGCTGCTCTATGCCGGCGAGGCGAGCGGCGATCCAAAAATCGCCCGGGGGCTCGGCGACGCAGTGGGGAGGCTCCTGGATCGCCAGAGCCTGGACGGCGCCTTTGGACTTTGGCGGGTGGGCGATGGAGAGGCCGATCCGTGGCTGGGCGCCTACGTCACCGATTTCCTGGTGGAGGCCAAGGCGCGGGGCGCCCCGATCCCCGGCGAGGCGCTGGACAGAGCCCTCTCGGCCATGCGCCAGATCAGCCGCCCGGATGGCTTCGCCCCGGTCGCGTACCGCCTCGCCTACCCTGACGAGTGGCGCGGCAAGGTCATCGCCAAGCAAGAGACCACGCGCCTGCGCTCGCGCGCCTCGGCCTACGCCCTCTATGTCCTGGCCAAGGCCGGGCGCGGTGATCTGCCCCGGCTCCGCTGGTGGCACGACGTCCAGATGAAGAACGAAGCGGCGCCCCTGGCCAAGGCGCAGATCGGGGCCGGCCTCGCCCTGATGGGCGACCACGCCCGAGCCCGTTCCGCGCTTCGCCAAGCCGTGGCGTCCCTAGGCTACAAGGACCCCTACGATTTCGACTGGTACCAGAGTCCGCTGCGCGACCTAGCCGGGGTCATCGCCCTGGCCTATGAGGCCGGCGAATCGGGCCTCGCCCGCGGCCTGCAGGCGCGTCTCGACGGCGCGGTGGCCGATCCGGACCACCTCAACACCCAGGAAGAGGCCCGTCTCCTGCAGGCCGCTCACTGGATGCTCAAGGCGGCCGGGGACATCCGCATCGACGCCTCGGGCGCGACGGCCCTCAACCAGAGCGGCGGCGCGCCGCGCTGGGCGGTGGGGCGCCTCGCCGAGGCGCGTTTCACCAACAAGGGGACCGGGGCGCTCTGGCGGACGGTGACGGTGCGCGGCACGCCGCTGGCGGCGCCGGGGGCCTCGGTGAGCGGCCTCGTCGTCACCAAGAGCTTCTTCACCATGAGCGGCGCGCCGGTGAACCTCGGCCAGGTGAGACAGGGAGATAGGGTGATCGTGCGCCTGGCGGGCCGGTCGCTGCAGGGGCGAACCGTGGAGATGGCAGTGAACGACGCCCTACCGGCCGGCTTCGAGATCGAGGCCACGCTCAGCCCAGACGACGCCCAGAACGGCCCCTTCAAGTTTCTGGGCAGGCTCACCACCGCCGACGCCCAGGAAAGCCGCGACGACCGCTACGTAGCCGCCCTGGCGGTGGTCGCAAACCAGCCCTTCGCCTTCGCCTATGTAGCCCGCGCCGTCACGCCGGGAAACTTCTTCCTGCCGGGCGCCGAGGCGCTGGACATGTACCACCCGAGTCTTTCGGCTTGGTCGGCGCCAGGGAGGCTGGCGGTGGCGCCCGCGGGGTGAGGGATGGGCGGGGCGGCGAGGGAGGTTACGCGGGCAAGGAACGGTAGTCTTGTAGCGCGGGCATCCTGCCCGCGCTTGCCGGCGACGAAAAAGAGCGCGCTGGAAGTCCGCGCTACGAGCGGATCGGTTCCTTCCCCCGCCGCGCGGAGGAGGATCAGCCGCATTACGCTGGCTCTGATCGCGCTGGTGGCGGCGGAGGCGACGCTGCTGGCGCTCGACGCCATCTTTCCCCCCAACCTCGCCCGCGCCGAGCGGTCCTCGCCGGTGGCGCTGGACCGCCGGGGAGCGTGGCTTCGCGCCCTTCCGGTGGAGAACGGCCGGTGGCGCATTCGCGCCGACCTCGCGCGCACCGACCCGGTCTTTCTGGCCCGCCTGGTGAGGATCGAGGATGCGCGGTTCGCCCTGCACGGCGGGGTCGATCCCTTGGCGGGCGCGCGCGCGGCGGCGTCGGCGGCGCTGCATGGCAAGGTGACCTCGGGCGCTTCGACGCTGACCATGCAAACCGCCAGGCTGCTCGAACCGCGCCGCCGCACCTTTGCGGCCAAGCTCATCGAGGCGGCGCGCGCCGTTCAGCTAGAGGCGCGATTTTCCAAGCGCGAGATTCTCGCCCTCTATCTCACCCTTGCGCCCTATGGCGGTAATCTGGAGGGGGTGCGGGCCGCCTCCCTGGCCTGGTTCGGCCATGAGCCGCAAAGCCTCACCAACGGCGAACAGGCGCTGCTCATCGCCCTGCCGCAATCGCCCGAGTCCCGCCGGCCGGACCGCCATCCGGGCGAGGCGCGCGCCGCCCGCCGTCAGGTCCTGGCCAAGATGGTCCGCGCCCGACTGATCGATGCGGGCCAAGCGAGCGAGGCCGACGCCGAGCCACTGCCGCGCCGCGCGCCCTTCCCCGTCCTCGCCTGGCACGTGGCGGGGCAACTGGCCCGCGCCGCGCCGCTGAGGCAAGCTTCGGTGCTGACGACGATCGACGCCGATCTACAGCGCCGCCTGGAACCGCTCGCCGCCGCCGCGGCCCGGCGCCAGGGCGCGGCGTCCCAGGTCGCCATTATCGCGGTGGATGTCAGGGGCCGGGCGGTGCGCGCTGCGGTGGGATCTGGGGGACTGGGCCGGCCCGGCGGTTGGATCGACATGACCCGCGCCCTGCGCTCGCCCGGCTCGGCCCTGAAACCCCTGATCTACGGCTTCGCCTTCGACGACGGCGTCGCGACGCCGGACACCCAGATCGATGACGCGCCGCGCCGGTTCGCCGACTATCAGCCGGAGGACTTCGACCGGGTGTTCCACGGCCCAGTGACGGCGCGCGAAGCCTTGATCCATTCGCTGAACGTGCCGGCGGTGAGTCTGCTCGACAAGATCGGCCCGGCGGTGTTCGAGGCCAAGCTCCAGGCGGCGGGCGCGAAATTGGCGCGGCCCAAGGCGGCGTTCAGCGACGCGGGTCTGGCGCTTGCGCTGGGCGGCGAGGGGATCACCCTGCGCGACCTCGCCCTGCTCTACGCCGCCCTGGCGGACGACGGGCTCGCCAAGCCCCTGGCGTGGACACAAGACGAGGCCGTGCGCCGGGAAGCGTCGCCCGGGGTGCGCCTGATGCGCCCGGCCGCCGCCCGAGCGGTGCTCGACATCCTGCGCGAGACGCCCACGCCCAAGGGGCGCGCCCCCTCGGCGCTGACGAGGGGGGGGCCGGCCATCGCCTTCAAGACCGGCACCTCCTACGGCTTTCGCGACGCGGTCGCCGTCGGCGTGATGGGAGGCTGGGCGATCGCGGTCTGGACCGGCCGCGCCGACGGCGGCGCGCGCGGCGGCCTCACCGGCCATGACGCCGCTCTACCGCTGCTTTTCGACGTGGCCGACGAGATCGCCGCGCCCTCGTCGGCGCCGCGGACCATCGCGCCGCGGGCGGCCCCCCCGGCGCTCGAGCGCCTCGCCCGCGCGGGCGAGGGCCCGCGGCTGATCTTTCCCCCCGACGGCGCGATCATCGTCACGCCGGCCTTCGGCCCGACCTCGCGGGGCTTGGTGCTGGCGGGCGAGGGCGAGGCGTTGGTCTGGTATGTCGACGGCGCCCCGGTCCCGCGCGAGAGCGTCGGCGGCCAGCCTCTCTGGCGCCCGGCCAGCCCCGGCTTCTATCGCGTGACCGCCGTCGACGGCGACGGGCGCAAAGCCCAGGCCCGCGTGCGGGTGAAGGGGGCGGGAAGCTAGAGCATTCGGCGGTCAAGTTGACGCATAGCCGTCGTGACGGAAATAGTTGGCGCATTCCTCTTGGGTGAAGGCGTCGAGGACGATGCCGATGCGGTCCCAAAGGGCGCCGATGGTTCG
>Ga0182024_10002382_pt1 | contig 46738 bp, 39 predicted proteins | sample P32metaG_FD_120480 | JGI IMG/M metagenome (GOLD analysis project Ga0182024, IMG submission 120480) | Permafrost microbial communities from Stordalen Mire, Sweden - P3-2 metaG (Illumina Assembly) | ecosystem: Environmental > Terrestrial > Soil > Wetlands > Permafrost | place: Sweden: Stordalen... | reverse complement strand
GGATCGTTGTTTCCCTTCCTCGTCATACCGGCGAAGGCCGGTACCCACGGCAGACATGGGTCCCGGCCTTCGCCGGGATGACGAGATTGGAGATATCGCGAATTTCCGAATCGGGACACTAGAAGGCTTTCCCGATCTTGTCATGTCATCCCGGCGCGGGCCGGGATCCACTGGTGAACCGTCTCGGGCGCTCATCGGTGGGTCCCGGCCTTCGCCGGGATGACCGTTCGGTGGATGCAGCGTTGCGGACAGGACGCGGTGCGGCTATATATCCGGCCTCGCCCGCTGCTTTATCCGAAGGGTCGCGCGATGAAGGAAGGCATTCACCCGGATTATCACGAGATCACCATCGTGATGACCGACGGCAGCACCTACCCGACACGCTCGACCTACGGCAAGGCCGGGGACACGCTGCGCCTCGAAATCGACCCGAAATCGCATCCGGCCTGGACCGGCGGCCAGCAGCGCTTGCTTGACACCGGCGGTCAGCTCGCCCGCTTCAACCGGCGCTTCCAGGGCTTCGAGCGCAAGGCGTGAGCCCTGCTCGGCGCCAATCCACCCGCTATGCCCGAGTGCTGACGCGCACTTGAACCGGGCACCGGAGTAACTATCTAACATTCGTGCGGTCGCCACTTGTGGGGCCGTGCACCGTAGACTGGCCCCGGCCATTCGGGCGGGGCTTCAACCCATGTTGCTCACTGGAGGATATGGTCATGGACCGTTTTGATTTCACTCCGCTGTTCCGTTCGACGATCGGCTTCGATCGGCTGGCTCGCCTTGTCGATACCGCGACCCGCGTCGACAGCGCCGCTGTTTCCTACCCGCCCTACAACATCGAGACGACCGGGGAAGATTCCTATCGTCTGACGATGGCAGTTGCCGGGTTTTCGCAGGACGAACTCGACATCACAGTGCACGAGAACACGCTCATTGTGACCGGCAAGGCGCAGAAGGACGCCGAGGATGGCCGCTACCTGCACCAGGGCATTGCCCGGCGCGCCTTCGAGCGGCGCTTCAGCCTCGCCGACCACCTCAAGGTGACCGGCGCGAGCATCGACAACGGCCTCCTCCATGTCGATCTGGTGCGCGAGGTTCCCGAGGCGATGAAGCCGCGCCAAATCAAGATCGCCGGCAGCGCACCGGCCCACAAGCAGGTGATCGAGCAGAAGGCCGCCTAACCCGCCGCCCTAACGGCAAGCATCCCAAAGGAAACGCCCCCGGGAAACCGGGGGCGTTTTTGTTTCAGGGCCAGCCGCGCGTCGCTTCATCGCTCAGCGCCAATCCCCCAGAGCTTAATGGTCTTGTCGGCGCTCCCCGAGGCGAGCGTCCGCCCGTCCGGCGAAAACGCGACGGAACCGACGGAATCGGTATGGCCGGTCAGTGTGCGCAGCAGCTGTCCGCTCGCCGCGTCCCAGAGTTTGATCGTCTTGTCGGCGCTGCCTGAGGCCAGCGTGCGACCGTCGGGCGAGAACACGGCGGACTCGACGGAATCGGTATGCCCGGTCAGCGTGCGCAGCATCTGCCCGCTCGTTGCAGCCCAGAGCTTGATGGTGTGGTCCCCACTGCCCGAGGCGAGCGTTCGGCCGTCCGGCGAAAACGCGACGGACTCGACGGAATCGGTATGGCCGGTCAGCGTGCGCACCGCCTGCCCGCTCGCTGCGTCCCAGAGCTTGATGGTTTTGTCGTCGCCGCCGGAGGCGAGCGTTCGCCCGTCCGGTGAAAACGCGACGGACTGGACGTAACCGGTATGGCCGGTCAGGGTGCGCAGCAACTCGCCACTTGCTGCGTCCCAGAGCATGACGGTCGTGTCCCAGCTCTCTGACGCGAGCGTCCGACCGTCCGGCGAAAACACGGCATCGAGAATTGAATCGGTATGGCCAGTCAGTGTGCGCAGCACCTGCCCGCTTGCCACGTCCCAGAGCTTGATGGTCTTATCGTCGCTCGCCGAGGCGAGCGACCGCCCGTCCGGTGAAAACATGACGGACTGGACGTAACCGGCATGGCCGGTCAGCGTGCGGACTAACTGCCCGCTTGCCGCGTCCCAGAGCTTGATCGTGAAGTCATTGCTAGCCGAGGCGAGCGTCCGCCCGTCCGGCGAAAACGCGACCGACGTAACGGTGTCGGCATGACCGGTCAGCGTTCGCGGCCCACTCAACGGCGCGAAAATGAATACGGCGGCTAGGATCAAGGCGGTGATGACGATGAGCGCCATCGCAAGCGAGCGGCGGCCTCCAATGGCCCAAGATCTCGAAGCACTCCGCTGACCAGAAGGGCGCTTTTCCGACGATAACCCGGTTGCCCGCTCCACCGGTCCCCCATCCACTTCGACGCGCTCCGCGGCATGGCTAATCTCGGATTCACTCGGCATATGGTCGGCCATCGCCCTGGCCGCTTGGTCGGCCGTGGCCTGCACCTTGGATTTCACAGAGATGGATGCTGCCGGCAGGGTGATGCCGCGCGACGTGAACACATGCGCGGGAGCGGTCACGACGATTGCGCCCTCCTCCGCCTTGAACGTGATGCCTGGAACTGGCTTGACCTTGCCGCCGACCATGACAGAGTGAACAATCCAGCGCTCGATCGGCTTGCCCATATTCGGACCGCTGGTAGCCACGCCGATCGGAGGCGTGATGATGTTCAGCAACGTGGAACGCGCACCGGGAATGCGAAGCGACACGCTTCGATCATCGGCAGCGGCCCCGACCGCGCTCGGCTGCTCTGCCTGCTGCTCAGTAGGTTCCGCTGCCGGGGCAGGCTTGATGCCCTCTATTGCCGAAAGCTGGAGGATAAGACGCTGAATCGCCCGCTCCCAGTCGACGAACATGTCAATCCATTGCCGCGTCGCAAACTCGTAGGCGAAGGCTTCGTCGGGTATAACGTCCTCAACCCGCACCGGGATCACGACCAGGTGGGTCTGACCCGCGAGCACAAGCTCTTTCTTGACCTCGTCCGAATTGTTGGCATTGGCCGAAAACACCAGGATCATCACCCGCGCGGCGCGAATGGCGCGGACGATTGAGACTTGAAAGTTCTCGCCGGGGCCGACGTCCCGGCTGGACATCCAGCAACTCAGGCCACGATTTTCCAGCGCGTCGCAGATCGTCCGCGCGACGTCGCGGTCCTTCGAGGCGTAGCTGATGAAAATTGCGGCGCTCATCGCGCCGCTACGGTAGGCGCTGCCTTCAGGCGCCTCAACCCAAATGGAACCGCATTCCCGGCGAAAGCCGGGATCCACCGATCCGACATAGAGCTGTTGACGGGTGGGTCCCGGCTTTCGCCGGGAATGCGAATTTAATGCTATGGTCTGAATTAAAAATCGGGTTTCGGCAGGGGGCGCATCGGGGCGCGGATCAAGAGCGGCGGCGGCGCTTCCGCGTCGGCCGCTTCCCAGCCCCATTCGAGCAAGGGCCAGGCGGTTTGGGCAAAGCCGAGGATGCGGCCGACCAGCGCCGGCGATTGCATCTCCGCATCGCTCAGCGGGGCGCGAGCAGTGAACGACTTCCAGCAGACGTAGCCCTCCACGGGCGTCCCCTTGGCCGCCTCGAAGCCGCGCGGCGGGCGGCTGAGGCGCTCGTCGCTGGCGATCGGATGACCCGACGCGGCGAACTGGCCGGCCATCGCCAGAAAGCCGTCGGGGTCGTCCTGGATGGCCCGCCGCAAGCGCGCCAGCAGAAGCGGCTCGGGATGCCAGAAGCCGGCCGCCACCATCGACTGGCCCGGCTCGAGATGAAGGTAGAGGAGGCCGGGGTCGCGCTTCATGCCGGAGCGCGTCAGCACCGCCCCGGCATGCGTCTTATAAAGCCGCTTGTCCGCTGAGAAGCGGACATCGCGGTAGATCCGGAAGATGCCGCGCCGCGGGTCGCCGACCAGCTTCAACCCGGAATCCTCCAGCGCCGCCCCGACCGCGACGATCAGCTGGCGCAACGGCATCAGCACTTCGGCCTCGTAGACCGCTTTCCTCGGCTTGAACCAGACCGGGTCGTTGTGCTCGCGCAGCCCCTTGAAAAAGCGCAGTGCCGCCGGCCGGAATCCGGGAAACTCAACGCTGGCGGTGGCCATAGCCTCCTCTCTTAGCGGCGGGCACAGAGCAGAAACTCGCGGTTGCCGGCGGGACCCTGGAGCGGGCTCAGGGCGATGCCGACCACGCTCCAGCCAGGTTGGGCGCCGACCCATAGGGCGACCCGCTGGCAAACCGCCTCGTGCACGGCCGCGTCGCGCACCACCCCGCCCTTGCCGACCTCCTTGGGGCCGGCCTCGAATTGCGGCTTGATCAGCGCGACGAGGAGGGCCCGCTCCGCGGCAAGCGCCAGCGGCGCCGGGAGCAATGTCGCCAGCCCGATAAAGCTTGCGTCGCAGGTGATCAAATCGATCGGGTCGGGGATCGCGGCGCGGCTCAGATAGCGCGCGTTCATTCCCTCGTGAACGATGACCCGGGGGTCCTGGCGCAATTTCCAGGCGAGCTGGCCGCGCCCGACATCGACGGCGTAAACCCGCGCGGCGCCCTTCGCGAGCAGGACGTCGGTAAAGCCGCCGGTCGAGGCCCCGATGTCGAGCGCGGTCGCGCCGGCGACGGGGATCGCGAAATGATCGAGCGCGAACGCCAGCTTGACCCCGCCGCGCGAGACCCAGGGATGGTCGCGGCCGGCGAGGGCGAGCGGGGTTTCCGGGGCGAGCGCGGTGCCCGGCTTGTCGATCCGCCGCCCGCCGGCCGAAACAAGGCCCGCGATAATCAGCGCCTGGGCCTTCGCCCGGCTTTCGGCGAGCCCCTGATCGACGAGAAGCTGATCGGCCCGCCGCTTCGCCACCGATGGTCCTATTGCGCGGCCAGCCATTTCTTCGCGTCTTGCTCGCCCTTGGCAGCTGCCTGCTGCATCCAATTCCGCGCTTCATCCGGATCGGCCGGCACACCCCATCCATTCGCGTACATTGTCCCGATGTGGTACTGTGCTCTGGCATTTCCGTGGCCCGCGGCATTGCGGTACCAGCGCATCGCCTCGACATAGTCCTGCGCGGCGCCCTGGCCGTTCTGATAGCCCCACCCGAGATTGACCTGGGCCCACGCATTCCCCTGGTCGGCGGCCTTGCGATACCAGCGCATCGCCTCGTCGTAGTCCTGCGCCACACCCGACCCGTTCCAATACAAATTTCCAATATTGTTTTGGGCGGCCTCATCCCCTTGGTCGGCGGACTCGCGATACCAGCGCATTGCCTCGCCATAGTCCTGCGCCGCGCCGAGGCCGTGCTGATATACCCACCCGATATCGTTTTGAGCAGTCGCATCGCCCTGATCGGCGGCCTTCTGGAACCACTGCATCGCAGCCGCGTAATCGCGGTCGATGCCACGCCCATACAGGTACATCTGGCCGAGCCTGGTCTGGGCGGCGGAGTCGCCCGCCTCCGCGGCCTGGCGGATCTGCGACACCTGACGATGCTGCGTATAGAACGCGGCCAAAAGGATGATGCCGGCGATCCCTACGCCCACGGCCAGAAAACCCCAGCCAGCCGGCCTCCCCGTTAAGCCTTCTTGCGGCAACGGGGCCGCCGGAGCGGGGAACGGCGGCGGCACCCCCGCCCAAGCCGATCCTGCGGCGGGCTGGGCGCAGGCCTCCGCGACGGCGTCGGTTAGCCGCAGCACGGCGTTGAGCTGCGCCAGCGCAGCGCGGATCGCCGGCTCGCAGCGATAGACCCGCCGCCACAGGCCGAACCGCGAGGCGCGCTGGGCCTGCTTGGAGAACGGGACCGCGAGATGGAGCCGGTTTCCGGATAGCGCGCCGAGCGCCTGCGGCGCCCAAAAGGCGGGGCAGAGTTCAGCGAACGCCTGGGCGACTCGCGGCGTTCGTAGATCATGCAACCCGGCCGACATGCCGGCATCGCCCAGATGGCCCGCGTCGAAGCGCCCAGCCGGGTATTCGCTTCCCGGCGCGGGATCGGGCAGGGTGAGCTCGACCAAATCGCCGCGGAACAGATGCTCGAGGCTCCTCCCAAGCATTGCGAAGAGGTCGATCGCGACGAGCGAGAGGGCAACACCGCGGTGCTCGGCGGTAAACAGCTCGCGCACCTCCAGCTTCGGGTGGTAACCCTTTTTCAGCCTCGGAATCAGATCGAGGTCCCAATAGGGATCGAGCGCTGAGACCGTTGCCCCTTTCGGCGCGACCTGTACCGTCACCCCGTCGAACTGCCGGCACACCGCTGCGAGGAACAGCCGCTCTTCGTGCTGTCTGAACCATCGTGCGATCAGCCAGCCGCCGACTACCCCGGCAGCGGCGACCAGCCCCGCCGCCACGTTGTACGCCTTGCCCGCCGGCGATTTGGGTAGGGTCGTCATCGCCTCTGCGAAGAGGCCGGCGGCGGCGGCGGTCACGACCACGAGCAGGCAGACGACGGCGATCAGCAGCCAGCGCTGACGTTCCAACCAGACGAGCCGGGGCGCGATGTCGCGCGCGAAGATCTGCGCGAAGCCGCGTTCCCAGGGTTCGCGCTCGACGAAATCCGGGGCCGAAAAAACGCCGAAACCTGCCATGCGCCGCTTTCTCCCACGGCACGTCCGGCGCCGGGCAATTCCTGCCTCGTAATAGCCGCGACACCCGTACTCACACTATAGGTGGAAAGCGCGCTGGGCTACGGTCCAGGAAGGGATTATCGGTCGGGCGTTCGCCGCAGCGTCAGAGGCCACCCTGGACGACGACGAAATCGACGATCCGGTCGACACCCTCGCCGGTTTTGAGATTGGTGAAGATGAAGGGCCGCGGGCCGCGCATCTGCCGTGCGTCGCGGTCCATCACTTGAAGGCTCGCCCCGACCTGCGGCGCCAAATCGATCTTGTTGATGATCAGGAGGTCGGAGCGGGTGATCGCCGGCCCGCCCTTCCGGGGGATCTTGTCGCCGGCGGCGACGTCGATGACGTAGATCGTCAGATCGGCCAGCTCGGGCGAGAAGGTCGCCGCGAGGTTGTCGCCGCCCGACTCGATCAGCACGATGTCGACCTCGGGGAACAGCCGCGTCATGTCGGCGATCGCGGCCAGGTTGATCGAGGCGTCCTCGCGGATCGCGGTATGCGGACAGCCGCCGGTCTCGACGCCGCGGATCCTGTCCGCCGGCAGCGCGCCGCTCTTGGTCAGGAACTCGGCGTCCTCGCGGGTATAGATGTCGTTGGTGATCGCGACCAGTTCGAAGCGGCCGCGCATCGCCTTGCACAGCCGGTCCATTAGCGCCGTTTTGCCCGACCCGACCGGCCCGCCGATCCCGATGCGCAGCGGCTGTTTCTCGATCATGAGCGGAACAGCCTCATGTATTGGCTCTCGTGCGCCATCGAGGCGAGATCGGCGGCAAAGGTCGCGGCCCCGAAATCGGCCGGCTCGCGGGTCAGCGCCGCGGTCGCCGCACCGCCGACGACCGGCTCCAGCGCGGCGAGGATGCGCTGCCCGTCGGTCTGGCCGATGATGCCGAGGCGCAGCCCGGCCGAGACCAGGTTGGCGGCGAAATTCTGCAGATAGCCGATCAGCGCGTCGGCGAGCGCGATCCCGGCGCGCGCCGCGACCGCCCCGAAGACCGCCGAGTGGCACACCGCGTCGGGGGACCACTCGGCGATGAACGCCTCGGGCCAGGCGGCGCGGCAGGTGGCGAGGAAGGCGTCGCCCTGCTGTGTGGACTGAAGCGCCAGTTCGGTGGTCGACCGGAAGGCGAGGCCGTGCCGGTTGGCAACGTCGAGCGCCGCCAGTTGGCCGCCCTTTGCTGCCCGATAGGCCGCGATGAGGATGTCGGCATCGATCCTGCCGCTGCCTTGCGCGACGAGCGCCGCGATCCAGGTTTGAAGACTCGGCGTGTCGCAGACCGCGCCGCCGGCGGATGCCGCTTCGAGCCCGTGCGAATAGCTGAACGCGCCAATCGGGAAATTCGGCGACAGCCATGCCAAGAGACGGTAGAGGCCGGGGCTGGCGTTTGGCTCAGCCGTCATGGTCATGGCCATGCGCGGCCCCGGCATAGGCGCCGATTTCCGGGTCGAACGGCGCCTCGATCCGGGTGATATGCCCGCCCAGCCCCTCGACCATCGCGGCGATGACGTGATCGGCGCGGATGCGCAGCCGCCCTTCCAGCGCCTGCAGCGGCAGGTGCCGGTTGCCGAGGTGCCAGGCGATGCGCAGCAGATCGCTCGGAGCGTCGGCGGCGATCTCGATGACGGGCTCGGCGGCGGAGCGCACCCGGATATAGCCGCCATTGTCGAGTTCGAGCCCGTCGCCCTCGGCAAGACGCTGGGCGCGCGCCAGATCGAGCAGAAAGGGCGTCCCCGAATCGGCGACGAGACGGATGCGACGCCGGTGGCGATCGAGAAACGGCAGCGTCACGCTGTCGATCGCCGCTTCGTCGGGCCAATGGCCTCGCGTATGAACGGTGATCGCCCGCCGCATCTGCATTATCTGGAAAGAAAATTCACGGTGAGGCGGTGAGGCAGTGAGAAGAAAACAAATTTAGCGGGCCTTCGACCCGCGCTTCTTACCTCACTACCTCGCGGTCTCATTGTGAATTTATATTTCAATACAGGAAATAGCGCTGGGCGAGGGGCAATACCGTCGCCGGCTCGCAGGTCAGGTGCACCCCGTCGGCGCGCACCTCGTAGGTCTCGGGGTCGACCTCGATCCGGGGCATTGCCGCATTGTGCACCATGCGGCTCTTGTCGATCCCACGGATGCCGCGCGCCGGCAGGATCATGCGTTCGAGACCGAGCCGTTCGGGGACGCCGCCGGCAATCGCCACGCTCGGCAGAAAGGTCACCGCCGACGCTGATAACGCCCGGCCGTAGGCGCCGAACATCGGGCGGTAATGCACCGGCTGCGGGGTCGGGATCGAGGCGTTGGGGTCGCCCATCAAGGCCGCGGCGATCATCCCGCCGCGCATCACGATGTCGGGCTTCACGCCGAAGAACGCCGGCGACCACAGCACCAGATCAGCGAGCTTGCCGACCGCGACCGAGCCGATCTGCTCGGCGAGGCCATGCGTCAGGGCCGGGTTGATCGTGTATTTGGCGACATAGCGTTTGGCCCGGAAATTGTCGTTGCCCTCGCCGTCTTCCGGCAATTTCCCGCGCTGACGCTTCATCTTGTCGGCGGTCTGCCAGGTGCGGATGATGACTTCGCCGACGCGCCCCATCGCCTGGCTGTCGGACGACATCATGCTGAAGGCGCCGAGGTCGTGCAGGATGTCCTCGGCGGCGATCGTCTCGCGCCGGATGCGAGATTCGGCGAAGGCGACATCCTCGGGGATGCGCGGGTCGAGGTGGTGGCACACCATCAGCATGTCGAGATGCTCGTCGATGGTGTTGACGGTGTAGGGCCGGGTCGGGTTGGTCGAGGACGGCAGGACGTTCGGGAGGCCGCACAGCTTGATGATGTCCGGGGCGTGCCCGCCGCCCGCGCCTTCGGTATGGAAGGCATGGATGTTGCGGCCCTTGAACGCGGCGATCGTGTCCTCGACAAAGCCCGATTCATTGAGCGTATCGCTGTGGATCGCGACGGCGATGTCGAGCTGTTCGGCGACGGAGAGGCAGCAATCGATCGCCGCCGGCGTCGTCCCCCAATCCTCGTGCAATTTGAGGCCGCAGGCGCCACCTTCGACCATCTCGACGAGCGCCTTCGGGTCGGAAGCGTTGCCCTTGCCGAAAAACCCGAGATTGACGGGTAAGCCCTCGGCCGCCTGCATGAGGCGGGCAAGATGCCAAGGTCCCGGCGTGCAGGTCGTCGCCGCGGTCCCCGCCGCCGGCCCGGTGCCACCGCCGAGCATCGTCGTGACGCCGCTGTAGAGCCCCTCCTCGGCGAGTTGCGGGCAGATGAAATGGATGTGCGAATCGATGCCGCCCGCGGTGACGATGCGGCCTTCGCCGGCGATGATCTCGGTGCCTGGGCCGATCACGATGTCGACCGCGGGCTGGATGTCGGGGTTGCCGGCCTTGCCGATGGCGCTGATGCGGCCGCCGCGGATCGCGATGTCGGCCTTGATGATGCCGGAGTGGTCGAGGATGACGGCGTTGGTGATGACCGTATCGACGGCGCCCTCGGCGCGGCTCTTTTGGCTCTGCCCCATGGCGTCGCGGATCACCTTGCCGCCGCCGAACTTCACCTCCTCGCCATAGACCGTGCGGTCCTCTTCAACTTCGATGATGAGCTCGGTATCGGCGAGCCGCAACCGGTCTCCGGTCGTCGGCCCGAACATTGCGGCATAGGCGCGGCGGGAGAGGGTGGTCGCCATAAGCCTAATCCAGCGCGCCGTTGATCCGGCCGTTGAAGCCGACGACGCGGCGCAGGCCGGCATAGGCCACCAGCCGCACCTCGCGGGTCTGGCCAGGCTCGAACCGGGTCGCGGTCCCGGCCGGGATGTCGAGGCGGAAGCCGCGCGCCTGCTCGCGGTCGAACTGCAAGGCCCCATTCGTCTCATAGAAATGATAGTGCGAGCCGACCTGAATCGGGCGGTCGCCGCTGTTGGCGACGGTGAGCGTGACCGTCGCGCGGCCGGCATTCATTTCGATGTCGCCGGCGGCCGGAAACAGCTCCCCGGGGATCATGGCGGGCGAGCGGCGGCGCTGTCAGTGCCGCTGCGCGACCGGCACGTAGTGGCGCAACCCTGAGCCGGTGAAGAGCTGGCGCGGCCGGCCGATCTTCATGTCCGGATCCTCGATCATCTCGGTCCACTGCGCCACCCAGCCGACGGTCCGCGCGATCGCGAACAATGCAGTGAACATCGAGGTCGGGAAGCCCATCGCCTTCAAGATGATGCCCGAATAGAAATCGACGTTCGGGTACAGCTTGCGGCTGATGAAATAATCATCGCTCAGGGAGATTTTTTCGAGCTCCATCGCCAGATCGAGCAGCGGCTCGTCCTTGATGCCCAGCTCGTCGAGCACTTCGTGGCAGCTGTCGCGCAAGACCCGGGCGCGGGGATCGTAATTCTTGTAGACTCGGTGGCCGAAACCAAACTGGATCTCGTGCTCGTTCTTGTTTTTGACGTGCTTGATGAATTCCGGGATCTTCGACTTGTCGCCGATCTTCGCCAGCATCTTTAAGACCGCCTCGTTGGCGCCGCCATGCGCCGGGCCCCACAATGACGCGATGCCGGCGGCGATGCAGGCAAACGGGTTGGCGCCGCTCGACCCGGCATTGCGCACCGTCGCGGTCGACGCATTCTGCTCGTGGTCGGCGTGGAGGATGAAGATGCGGTCGAGCGCCCGTGACAAGGTCGGGCTGACCTTCATCTCCTCGCAGGGCACGGCAAAGGCCATGTGGAGGAAATTTTCGGCATAGCCCAACGAGTTCTGTGGATATATGAAGGGCTGGCCCTGCGAATATTTGAACGCCATCGCCGCGATCGTCGGCATCTTGGCGACCAGGCGATACGAGGCGACCATCCGCTGGTAGGGGTCATGGATGTCGGTTGAATCGTGATAAAAGGCCGACAGCGCGCCGACCACGCCGCACATGATCGCCATCGGGTGGGCGTCGCGGCGGAACCCGTGGAAGAAGCTGCTGAGCTGTTCGTGCACCATCGTGTGATGGGTGATGTCGTGGACGAACTGCGTCTTCTGCTTGGCGGTCGGCAATTCGCCGAAGAGCAGGAGGTAGGAGACCTCCATGAAGTCGCTCTTGGCGGCCAGCTCCTCGATCGGATAGCCGCGGTACAAGAGCACCCCTTCGTCGCCGTCGATATAGGTGATGCTGGAGCGGCAGGCGGCCGTCGCCATGAAGCCCGGGTCGTAGGTAAAATAGCCGGTCTGTGCGTAGAGCTTGCGGACGTCGATCACCTTGGGCCCGATCGAGCCTTCCATCACAGGCAATTCAACCGATTTTCCGGTGGCGTTGTCGGTCAGCGTCATCGATCCGGTTACCGCGCCGACATTGGTGTTGTTGCCGTCCATGGATCACCTCGATGTGACGCCCGCAGGCGGTTGGCTGTTGCGCGACAAGTCCTGGCTGTCGCGGAGAATAGCCGCTGGGGACCGATTATCAAACGCCGTTCGGATTTTGCAATGCAATATCGCAGGTGCGAGAAAACAATGCCGATAAGCACGCCCACCGCGGCGCGCGACGTTCGACCCGCTACAGCGGACGAGAAAGGCTGTCGTCTATTCGTCGGAGCACCTCGTCGCGACCAAAAGCCGACAGCGCAATGTACAGGCCCGGCGATTGTGGAGACCCTCCGAGAGCAGCTCCCAATAGCTCCATAACCTGGCCGTATAATATATGCCGCGTTTCTGCGACTCGGCGTAACGGTCCGTTGAAGACAGAAAAAATCTTCATATCGTCAGTATTCGGCCAATCTTCTGCTGGGATAGACTCTAACGCGCCTTTTATTTCAATCAAAAGACCGCGGGGGTGTGTGATCGCGGAGCCAGGAGGGGATCTTACAATGGGATCTCCCCGATCGTACTTCAAAAGGATCCTAGCGGGTTCCTTCAGGCTTGGTCGCTCCCCCATATAGAACTTGGCCCTCTCAGCGAGATCGACGATCGTTTTCGCGCGCGGCTTGAGCCCCGGCATCGCCTTTAGCAGCCGCTCGCGCTCAGCCTCGGACAATTCGCGCGCAAATTCGGCCTCCAGCCATGCGGCGACCAGCTCGACAAGACTGGCATCGTCGGCCTTTCGGATATAGTCGGCGTTGACGCTGTCCAGCTTTGCCTGGTCGAAGCGCGCTGCGCCGCGTCCGACATCGGCGACGTCGAACCAGCGAATAGCGTCATCGGTGGCGATGATCTCGTCGTCGCCATGGCTCCAGCCGAGCCGCAGCAGGTAATTGCGCAATGCCTCCGGGAGGTAGCCCATCTCGCGGTAGGCCTCGACCCCGATCGCGCCGTGCCGCTTCGAGAGTTTCGCGCCGTCCGGCCCGTGGATCAGTGGGAGGTGGGCGAACGCCGGCACCGTCCAGTCGAGAGCGCGGTAGATCTGGGTCTGGCGAAAGGCGTTGTTGAGGTGGTCGTCGCCGCGAATCACATGGGTGACGTTCATGTCGTGATCGTCGACCACGACCGACAGATTGTAGGTCGGGGTGCCGTCGGCGCGCAGCAGGATGAGATCGTCGATCTCGGAATTGGCGACGGTAACCTCGCCCTGCACCAGATCGGCGATCGTTGTCGCGCCCTCTTGCGGCGCCTTGAGGCGGATCACCGGGGCGACCCCCGCCGGCGCCTCGGCCGGATCCTTGACGCGCCAGGTGCCGTCGTAGCGCACCGAGCGCTTTTCGGCGCGGGCCCGTTCGCGCATCGCCTCGAGTTCCCCCGGCGTGCAATAACAGTGATACGCGCGGCCGGCGGCGAGCAGCTGGCGGGCGGCCTCGGCATGCCGCGCGGCGCGCGCGAACTGGTGCACGATCTCGCCGTCCCAGGCGAGGCCGAGCCATTGGAGCCCGTCGACGATCGCGTCGACCGCCTGTTGGGTCGAGCGTTGGCGGTCGGTGTCCTCGATGCGCAGCCGGAAGACCCCGCCATCGCCATAGAGCTGGTGGTGGCGCGCGAACAGCCAGTTGAAGAGCGCCGTGCGGGCGCCGCCGATATGGAGGAAGCCGGTCGGCGAGGGAGCAAAACGGACGACGACGCTCATCCTCGGTATGTAAGCGCTGCGCGGCGATCGCGCCATCGCTGTTCACTCCCTCTCCGCCCGCCATGGTCCATTGGGGGCGGAGAGGGAAGGTGTAACGGATCCCGCTTAGCTTAGGTCGGCATCGTGCCCATGAAATCGCGCTTGCCGAGGACGATACCAAGACTGCGCAAGACGTTGTACGCGGTCGTCGTGTGGAAATAAAAATTCGGCATCGCCAGATGATAGAGGTAGATCTGCGCCTTGAACTTGCGCTCCTGGCCGCCCTGGACGAGGGTGACCTCGGAATCTTCCTTGCCGTCGAGCTGATTGGGCCGCAACCCCTTTACGAAATCGAGGGTCTTGTCGATCCGGGTCTGCATCTCAGCAAAGCTGTTGTCCTGGTCGGGGAGCGTCGGCAACGGAACGCCGGCGACCCTCCCGGCGCCGAGCGCGTGGGTGCACGCCTGGCGAACCTGGCGCTCCAGCGTGAACATATCGGGATAAAGCCGCAAATTGAGGATGTAGGCGGGATCCCATTTTTGCGCGGTGACGTGCTCCTCGGCCTTTTGCAGCACGCTCTTGAGGCCGCCCAACAGCTGGACGAACGTCGGAACCGCGCCGGAATACATCGTGATGGCCATGGATGCTTCTCCTGGTGACTGATGGCGTTTCTGCCGCGTCGATCTTAACGATTGACGCGAGCGGCGGGAAGCTGGCCGTCAGGCGAGCGCGATCAGCGCCGCCGGCACCGCGCCGCGCAACAGGGCCTTCCGGGCCTGCCATTGGGTCGCGGTATTCAGCTCATCGAGGAACTGCACCTCGCCGCCGGCGAACAGCGCGACCGGCAGGCCGTCCTGGTACAAGACGCGGTTGGAGGTCAGCGCGGCGAGCTTGGGGCCGGGGGTGAGAATGCCCACCAGGTTGAGCGGATCGGCGCCGGACAATGACAGAAACTCGCCCGAACCCGGCTTGCGGCGGATCTCGCGCAACAGGCCGACCGCCTCGGGAAGCGCGAATTGCTCGCCAGAAAACCCCGCGACAAAGCGGCCGCCGCGAACTTCGCCGCGTGCTTCGAGCCGGCGATAAACGCGCAGCAAATCGCGCCACGGCGGCAGCCAGGCGGCTTCGCGTTCGAGCATGCGCCAGAAGAGGATGCCGTAGCGGCGCAACAGGGTGCGCGCCAGATGCTCGACCGCGTCGCCGGCATCCGGCGCCCGCGTTTCGCCCGGTAGCGCTTGGCCTTGCGCCGGCCGCGCGCGGCGCGCCAATACCCAGCGCCCGGAATCTTCCATGCCGAAGAGGGCGCGGCCGCGGCGCGCCCTCCGGCCGCCGCCACGCCGCCGGTCGGCCGGCATCAGAAGCGCCCGCAACCCGGCGAAGCTGTCGGAGTTAACCAGGCCCAGCGCCACCAGTTCGGCGAGCCCCTCTTCGACCTGGGGCCGCAACAGCCTCGTGCCGTCGACCAGCTCGTCGAAGAACGAGGCGCCATTGTCGCGGATAAAGCCGGCGATCGTCTGGGCACGCGGGCTCGCCTGGGCGAGGTCGGGCATCGGCGAGAGCGCGGCCCAGAGCGGCGCATGACGGCGGGCCAACAAGGTGATCGGGGTCGTCCGCACCGGCCCGGCGGGGCTCGCCGGCCCTCGCTCACCGGCATCGGGGCGGGCATGGCGCGGGCGCAGCCGGGTCCAGGCGATGCGCCCGGCGAGGCAATGGTCGTCGAGCCAGGAGGGATCGTATTCGGCGACGCGCGCCGGCAGGATCTCGGTCTCCCAGGCGCCGGCCGGCGCCTCGAACCCTTCGAGCTGGCCGAGCACCGCGGCGAGCGCGTCGGGGCCTTCCATGCGGGTCTTTTCGGTGACCCGCTGCCAGTCGGCGAGGAAGCGCAGGAAGTCCTTCGCCGCGACCGGCTCGATCTCGGCGCGCAGGCGACCCAGCGTATAGCGGTGGATGCGCGCCAGGAGCCGGCGCTCGCACCATTCTTGAGCGCCTGCCTCGGGCGTAAAGCGGCCGCGCAGGGCGAAGCCTTCGCCCTGCAGCGTCATCAGCGGCAGGGCGATGTCGGCGGGCGAGAGGCCGAGCGGGGCGGCGAGCGCAGCCTCGCTCACCGGGCCCAGACCTTCGAGCCGGCCGCGCAGGATCTCGACGAGCGCCTCCTCGGGCGCCCAGACGCGCTCGGCATGCCCGGCCGGAGCGGCGATCGGCGGATCGAGCCGGGCGTCGCGCCACAGCACCGCGAATTGAGGCAGCCGCTCGGCGGCGACCCATACGTCACCGCAGTCCCGGCGAAAGCCGGGATCCATGCCGGCCGTCGCAAGAGCGGCAGTCGGGCGGGTCCCGGCTTTCGCCGGGAATGCGGATTGAGGTATTTCCAGTCGCGTGGCCCGCTTCTCCGCGGCCAGCTCGCCGAGCCATTCGCTCCAATCCGGCCCGGCCTCGGCTTCCTGCGGGGTCATGAAACCGAGCCACGCCAGAGCGTCGTGCAATTCGTCGCGGTTGGCCGCCTCGGGCCAGGCTTCGCCCGCTACCCGCGCGATCGCTTGCGCGTCGAGGCGGCCAAGGTCGGCGGCATCTTCCGGCGCGAGCCAGCGCCGGCCCATCACCGCCTGGGTGCGGCGCTCCTCGAGCGGCGCATCGTCGAGATAGGCGTAGGGCCGCGCCGACAAGACTTCGAGCGCCAACGGCGAAGGCTCGGTCAGATCGCGCGCGATAACCTCGATCTGGCCGGATTGGAGCCGCTCCAAAAGCCGCTCCAGCCCGTCGACATCCATGACCTCGTTGAGGCAATCGGCGATCGTCTGGCGGACCAGCGGATGATCCGGGATCTCGCGCGCTCCGGTCAAATTCTCGGCGCAGGCGAGCTGGTCGGGGAAGATCGCGGCGATCAGATCCTCGGCGTCCATCCGCGCCAGCGGCGGCGGTACCTTTTTGCCGCCGCGAAAGCGCGGCAATGCGAGCGCGACCCCGGCCACCCAGCGCCACCGCGTCATGAACATCGGCGCGTCGAGCACCGCCTGGATCAATAAGTCGCGCACCGTGGCCGGGTGCAGATAATGCGCTGCCTCGGCGAGGTCGAAGCTGTGCGCGGTGGTCAAGGACAGGACGATGTTGTCTTCGGTCGCCGCCGCCTGCAGCTCGAAATTGAACTTGCGGCAAAAGCGCTTGCGCAGAGCCAGGCCCCAGGCGCGGTTGAGCCGGCTGCCATAGGGCGAATGGATGACCAGCTGCATCCCGCCGACCGCGTCGAAAAAGCGCTCGAAGACGATCGTCTCCTGGGTCGGCAGTACCCCGAGCGCGGCATGTCCGGCGGCCAGATACTCGGCGAGCTGGCGCGCCGCTGCGTCGCCGATGCCGACGTCATGGACGAGCCAGTGAAGCGCGCCCTCGACGCCGCGTCCTGCTGCCTCGACCGGTTGCAGGCCAAATCCTTCGCTATCGATCTCGGACAGGCGGCGGTGCGTCCTTCGAGACAGCCGCTTCGCGGCCTCCTCAGGATGAGGATCAGTCTTTAGTGCCACACCCAATGGCTCCTCATCCTGAGGAGCGCTCCGCAGGAGCGCGTCTCGAAGGACGCTCGTCGCTTCGGCAGCCAGGGGGTCGAGGCGGGCTTCAATCTCGCCGCGCAGGCGCGAGACCGACTGCGACAGCTCGTCTGTGCGGCCGGGTGCCTCGCCGAGCCAGAACGGGATGTTGGGCGGCTGGCCCTGGGCGTCCTCGACCCGGAGCGTGCCGCGCTCGACACGGCGGATGCGATAGGCGGTGTTGCCGAGCTGAAAGACGTCGCCGGCCAGGCTCTCGACCGCGAAATCCTCATTGACGGTGCCGATGATTTGGTTCTCCGGCTCGAGCACGACCTGATAATCGGCGGTATCGGGGATCGTGCCGCCCGAGGTCAACGCGGTCAGCTGCGCGCCGCGCCGGCCGCGCAGGATGCGGTTGACGGCGTCGTGATGCACAAGGGCGCCGCGCCGGCCGCGCCGGGTGCTGAAGCCGTCGGCCAGCATGTGCACGATCGCGGCGAACGCCTCGCGCGACAGTGCCCGGTACGGCCAGGCCCGGCGCAGCAGCGCATAGAGCTCGTCCTCGCCCCATTCCTGGGCGGCGACTTCCGCGACGATCTGCTGCGCCAGCACGTCGCGCGGCTCTTCGGGGATCCTGACGCGGTCGAGTTCGCCGCGTTCGACGCTGTGGAGGAGTGCGGCGCATTCGACAAGCTCGTCGCGCGACAGCGGGAAGAGGCGGCCCTTGGGGGTGCCGTCGACCGCATGCCCGGAGCGCCCGACGCGTTGCAGGAATGTGGCGATCGACCGCGGCGAGCCGAGCTGGCAGACCAGATCAACCTCGCCGATATCGATGCCGAGCTCTAGCGAGGCGGTCGCCACCAGCGCCTGCAGCGCCCCCGCCTTCAGCCGCTGCTCGGCGTCGAGCCGGCGCTCCTTGGCGAGGCTGCCGTGATGGGCGGCCACCCGGTCCGCGCCGAGCCGGGTCGACAGCTCGCGGGTCGCGCGCTCGGCCATGCGCCGGGTGTTGACGAAGATGAGCGTCGTGCGATGCGCCAGGGTCAGCTCGGCGATGCGGTCGTAGACCTCCTGCCAGACCTCGCCCGACATCACCGATTCGAGGGGCGAGGAGGGCAGTTCGAGCGCGAGGTCGCGCGCCCGGCGGTGGCCGGTGTCGATAATCCGGCAGGCCGGGTCCGGCCTGTCCTCGCCACCGACGCCGACGAGGAACCGCGCGACCGCCTCGATCGGTGTCTGGGTCGCCGAGAGGCCAATGCGCAGCAGCTTCTTGCCGCACAAGGCGTCGAGCCGCTCGAGCGACACGGCAAGATGCGAGCCGCGCTTGTTCGACGCGACCGCGTGGATCTCGTCGACGATGATCGTGCGGGCCGGCGTCAGCATCCGGCGGCCGGATTCCGAGCCGAGCAGGATGTAGAGCGATTCGGGCGTCGTGACGAGGATGTGCGGCGGAGAGCGGCGCATCGCGATACGCTCGCCGGCCGGCGTGTCGCCGGTGCGTACCCAGGTGCGGATCTCGACATCCGGCAGGTCCTGCCTCGCCAACTCCTCGCGGATCCCGGAAAGCGGGCGTTCGAGATTGCGCTGGATGTCGTTCGACAGCGCCTTCAACGGCGAGACGTAGACCACCTTCGTCTCGTCCGCGAGCCCGCCATCGAGCCCTAGCCGCACCAGCCCGTCGATCGCCGCGAGAAAGGCGGCCAGCGTCTTCCCCGATCCGGTAGGCGCCGCGATCAGGACATGACTTCCCTCCTTGATCGCCGGCCAAGCCTCAGCCTGTGCCTCGGTCGGCGCGGCGAAGCTGCGCTCGAACCAGGCGGCGACAGCCGGGTGAAACAGCGAGCCAAGGGTCATCGAATTTACCGTGCCGGCTAACCGAAACCGGCGGCTACGCCGCGAGGCCGCGCTGGGCGAGGAGCGGCGCGATTTCCGGCTCGCGGCCGCGAAAGGCGCGGTAGAGCGCCATTGGGTCCTCGGTGTCGCCCGAGCTGTAGATCGCCTTGAGCCGTTGGGCGAGCTCGGGGTCGAACGGATCGTCCGCCTCGGTAAAGGCGGCGAACCCGTCGGCGTCGAGCACCTCGGCCCACAGATAGGCGTAATAGCCCGCGGCATAGCCGCTCCCGGCAAAGAGGTGCTGGAAATGCGCCGGGCGATGGCGCAGCCCAATCTCCGGCGGCATGCCGATGCGTCCGAGGAATTCCTGCTCGAACCGGGCGATGTCGAGCCCGGCCACATCGGGACGGGCATGCAGGTCGAGATCCAGGAGGGCGCAGGCGGCATATTCGACCGTGGCGAAGCCCTGGTTGAAGTTGCGGGCGGCGAGCAGCCGCTCCAGGAGCGCCTCGGGCAGCGCCTCGCCGGTGCGGTAATGCCTCGCATATCGGCGCAGCGTCTCGGGCACCGACAGCCAATGCTCGAAGACCTGCGAGGGAAACTCGACGAAGTCGCGGCGCACCGAAGTCCCCGATTGCGAGGGATAGCGCACGCGGGATAAGAGCCCGTGCAGCCCATGGCCGAACTCGTGGAAGAGGGTCCGCGCATCGTCGAAGCTTAAGAGGGTCGGGTCGCCCTTCGAAAAATTGTTGTTGTTGACGATGATCGGCAGCACCTCGCCGTCGAGGTTTTCCTGCTCGCGATAGCTGCTCATCCAGGCGCCCGAGCGTTTTCCCGCCCGCGCGAAATTGTCGTGGAGGAAAAGCCCGATCGGCCGGCCGGTCTGGTCGCGCACCTCCCAGGCCTTGACATCCGGGTGGTAGGTCGCGCAGTCCGGCCGCGCGACAAAGCTAAGGCCAAAGAGGCGCCCCGCCGTGTCGAAGGCGGCCTCGACGATGTTGTCGAGCACGAAATACGGCTTCAGCGCTGCTTCATCGAGCGCGTATTTCTGTTGCCGGACCTTTTCCGCATAATAGCGCCAATCCCACGGCGCGATCGGCTGGTTGAGCCGGTCGGCGAGCGCCGCGGCGGCGAGGTCGGCGCGTTCCTCGCTCGCCCTGCGCTTGGCCGGCTCCCACACCTGGCGCAGCAGCCGGTCCGCCGCCTCGGGGGTTTTCGCCATCGTGTCGTCGAGCCGATAGGCGGCATAGCTCGAATAGCCGAGGAGCCGCGCCTGCTCGGCGCGCAACGCCATGATCTCGCCGATCAGCGGCGCGTTGTCATGGGCGCCGGCGTGCGTGCCGCGCGCCACCCACGCCTCATAGGCGGCCTGGCGCAGCTCGCGGCGTGCCGAAAAGGCGAGGAAAGGTTCGATCGAGGCGCGCGCCAGGGTGATCGCATAACGCCCGCCCTGGCCGCGTTCCGTGGCGGCGGTCGCGGCGGCGGCGCGGGCGAAATTGGGGAGCCCCTCGAGCTCCCCCTCATCGAGCACGAGGCGCCATTCGTCCTCGTCGTGCAGCACGTTCTGGCCGAAGAGGGTGTGCAGGCTCGCCAGCCGCTCGGAGATCGCCGACATGCGTGCCTTCTCTGCCGGGCCAAGCCGCGCGCCGCTGCGCACGAGGCGCAGGTGGTGGCGCTCCAAGACCCGGCGCTGCTCGGGCATTAGCGCGAGCCCGCCCGCTTCGCGGCACAGCGCGCCGACCCGGGCGAAGAGGCCGGGATCGAGCGCGATCTTCATCTGGTGGGCGGCGAGCTTTGGCGCGTAAGCGCGGTCGATCGCCTGAAGCGCCTCGTTCGTCGCGCTCGAATCGAGGTTGTGGAAGACCCGGCTGACCCGCCGCAGCAGCCTGCCGCTGCGCTCCAGGACCTCGATCGTGTTGGCGAAATCGGGCGGCGCGCCGGAGCCGGCGATCGCCCTGATCTCGGCCGCCTCTTCCGCCATCCCGCGATCGAAGGCCGGCGGGAAATGCTCCGGGCGTATCCGCTCGAACGGGGGCAACTCGAACGGCGTCTCCCAGGTTTCAAAGAACGGGTTGTCGGTCATGTTGATTCTGTCCTACCGGATTTCGCGCCGGTGAGTTTATCCAAGGCTACCGGATCGGCGCCATGCGTCCTTCGAGACGCGCCCCCCGACTCAAGTTCATGGGGCGCTCCTCAGGATGACGTTCTTTCCTCAATTCCACCATAAACTTACGTCATCCTGAGGAGGCGCGAAGCGCCGTCTCGAAGGACGCATATATCGTTATGCAGCGCTTGTTTCCAACGTCTTGCAGCCTGGTTACGCGATGATCCCGTCGATGTCCGAGCGCGCCGGGGAGAAGTCCGGGAAGATTTGCGTCAGCGCGCGGTCGGAGAGCCGCAAATGGCGCGCGATGACCGCGGCGAGCGCGGCGCGGTAGTCGGTCGTCGCGGCGAGGTCGCGGCCCTCGTAAAGCGCAGCCGGTGCGAGGCCGGGCCATTCGCCGTAAACCCGGCCGCCGCGCACCGGGCCGCCCAAGACCCAGACCGCATTGCCGTGCCCGTGATCGGTGCCGGCATCGCCATTCTCGTTGACGGTGCGGCCGAACTCGGAGATGACGACGACGACGGTATCCGCCCAGTCCTTGCCGAGACCCTGCGCCAGGACGGCAAGGCCTTGCCCGAGCGGGCGCAGCCGATCGGCGAGCTGGCCGTTATGGCCGCCCTGGCGGACGTGGGTGTCCCATCCGCCGAGTGCGACAAAGGCGAGGCGGATGTTGCGGTCGCGGGTAATGAGGCCGGCGAGCCTTGCGGCTTGGGTCGGGAAAGTATTGGGCAGCGGCGCGCCGTTATCGGCCATCTGCTGTTCGGAATTGAGGCTGGCGATCAGCTCGGTGCGCGCCGCGCGGCCCTGGCGATAGGCGCGGCCGATCGCGTCGTTGGTGTCGTAAAGGCGATCGAAGGCTTGCGCCACCGCGGGCCGATCGATCGCCAGCTTGTTTGCCGCGGCCGGGCCGAGCGGCAGATTGGCGACCGGCAGCCGGCCCTTGAGGATCTGCGGCAGGGTCGCGCCGATCGCCAGCGCCGAGGTCGGCCCGGGAAATCCATTAGCGGCGCCGGGCAAGGAAGCGAGCAGCCGGTTCATCCAGCCGTCCGCGGTGACGCGCCGCCCGGGCGTGCCGTTCTCGATGAACAGCTGCGCGTCGAAATGCGAGCGGGTCGGATCGGGCGAGCCGACGGCATGGATAAAGGCGAGCTCTTTCGTCTGCCACAGCGGCATCAGCGCATTGAGGGCGGGGTGCAGCGCGAAATGCCCGTCGAGCGCCAGGGCCGCGCCTTCCGCCGCATCGGGCTTGGGAACCGCGATCGTCGGGCGCGCCGCGTAATAGGCTTCCTCGCCATAGGGCACGACGACATTGAGCCCGTCGACCGCGCCGCGCAGCAGCACGACCACGAGCCGAGAAGGCCCGGAATTTCCCGGAGGGCCGGAAGCTGCCCAGGCACCATTGCCGAAGGGGACGAGCGCCGCGCCGGCAGACCCCAGAAGGAAATCGCGTCGTCGCATATCCACTCCTATCTCCGCATGAAATCGGGGCTGCCGAGAATGAGGGCAGCGCGCAATTCCGCCGGCGCCGCGGCCAAGGCAGCGCGCGTCCGCTGGCCGATGGCCGGATCGAGGAGGCTGTCGAGCGGCGCGGCATCGACCGGCTCGCTGGTTGCGGCGGCAGCCGCGATCACCGGTCCCTCCGGCTCGGGCTTGGCCTGCAACGGCAAGCGGCCGGAAGCGAGCGCGGTTGCAAAGCTGACCCGCATCACCGTCGCATCGGGGCTGAGCCAGGCATCCTCGCTGTCCTTGTAGCCGTCCGGGGTGGCGCAGAAATAAAGCGGCTGGCCGAGCCGCGCCATCGTGCCGAGCAGCGGCCGGGGATTGCTGACCGGCACACCGGCGGCGCGCACCGCCGACAGCACATAGCGATAGGGCGATTTGTATTTCGCGGCGGTGCTGTCGTGGAACTCGCGGCTGGCGAAGAGGGTCTGCAGTACCGCGCTGATATCGCCGTCGCTCTCGTGGAAGCGCGCCCCAAGCCGCTCGACGAGTGCCGCCGGCGGCGCGTCGGCGACGAAATATTGCGCCAGCTTCCCGGCGAGGTGGTGCGCCGTCGTCGGGCTCTTCGCCAGCATGTCGAGCGCCTCGACGCCTTCGGCGACGCCACCAGGGACAATTTCACGGCCGAGGAATTGCTTCTTGCCCCATTGATGCCGCGACGGGTCGAAGTAGAAGCCGGAGCGGTCGGGGGGCGGCATCCGCGGCCGGGCGAGACCCCAGCCGCTCAGGATCTCCGCCAGCGCGATCACATCGGCCTGGGTGTAGCCGCCGTCGACGCCCAGCGTGTGCAGTTCCATCAGCTCGCGGGCATAGTTTTCGTTGAGCCCGGCCTCGCGCCCGTTCGGCATCTTGCTGCCGGGCGCACTGTTCTCCCAATTGTCGAGATAGAACAGCATTGCCGGGTGGCGTGCGGTCGCCAGTACGAGGTCGCCGAAACGCCCGAGCGCATGGGGCCGGATCGCCGCCGCCTCATAGGCGCCGATCCACAGATGATCGAGCCCCTTCAGGGCAAACACGTTGAAATGATTGAACCAGAAATCGACCATCACCTGTTCGAGCTGGCGCGGGCTGTAGAGCGCGCGCAGCACCCGCGCCAGGGCCGCCTCGCGCACGATGATGCGGGCGGCCTCGCGGCGCGCCTTGGCTTCGTCCGGCGACGGCTTCATCCCGCCGCCCGGGAGCCGCGGCCCATAGCGGACGAAGAGCTCGATCGGGTCGAGGCGCAGCGTCTCCAACTCCGCCAGCCGCGCGGCAAGCTCCGGCGGCTCGGGGAGTATCTTGGGGTCGAGTTGCTCGGCGATATAGCGCTCGATGCCGACGCTTCTGACGTGGGCCAAATCCTCTCGCCTCGGACCGAAAGCGAGGCGATCGAGGACGTGGAGGATCTGACGGTCGCCGGGAGGCTCGGCGGCCTCGGACAGAAGCGGGCGGGCCGGTAGCGAGAGAAATGCCGCGGCGGTGGTCAGCAGCGAGCGACGGAGCATGGGCGATCCGATCAGCGCATGTCGGTGCTATTTTTTATAGCATAATCGCCCGCCGCATCCCCGGAACGACCTTCAGCACCGCACTCGCGCTATTTAGCGCGCTTGGCGCGGAAATCCGGCCGGCGCTTTTCGAGAAAGGCCGTCGTCCCCTCCTTTGCTTCCTCGGTGTCGTAGTAGAGTGCGAGTGCCTCGAAGCCGAGAGCACCGATGCCGCGGATGTTCTCGCTGTCGGCATTGAACGAGCGCTTGGCGATGGCGATCGCGGTTGGGCTCAGCGCCAGGATTTCCTGGCACCACGCCTCGACCTCGGCATCGAGCTCATCGGCCGGCACAACCTTGTTGACGAGGCCCATCCCATAGGCTTCGGCGGCAGTGTAGCGCCGGCACAGAAACCAGATCTCGCGCGCCCGCTTCTCGCCGACGAGGCGCGACAGATAGGCGGTGCCCCAGCCCGGATCGACCGAGCCGACGCGCGGCCCGACCTGGCCGAAGACCGCCTTGTCCGAGGCGATCGTCAGGTCGCAGACGGTCGCCAGCACATTGCCGCCGCCGATCGCATAGCCCTGTACCTTGGCGATGACGGGCTTGCGGCTGTCGCGAATCGCGTTGTGCAATTCCTCGATCGGCAAGCCGACGAGGCCGCGCCCACCATAGCCGCCGGCCTCTTCCGCGCCGCTGGCGCGTGCCGAATTGTCGCCGCCGGCGCAAAAGGCGCGGTTCCCCGCGCCGGCCAGTACGACGACGCCGATTGCAGGGTCAGCTTCGGCATCGCGCATCGCGGTGAGCATCTCCTCGACGGTCTCGGCGCGGAACGCATTCAGCACCTTCGGGCGGTTGATCGTGATTGTCGCGATCCCGTCCTGCTTCTCGTAGAGGATGTCCTCGAATGGCATGACCGTGGCCTCCGGGTTACGGCTCGTCCAGCTCCAACAGGCGGCAGGCGAGCACGAGGTGGGGCTTGTCGATCATCTTGCCGTCGAGGGCGAGGGTGCCGGCATCGGGGTTGGCGGCAAAGGCGGCGATGACGCGCTCGGCCCATTCGCGCTCGCCCGCGCCGATCGAGAACGCCTCGTTGATCGCGGCGAGCTGGGCCGGATGGATCGCCATCTTGGCGGCGAAGCCGGAACGCCGTGCCGCCAGACATTCCGCCCTGAGGCCGGCCTCGTCCCGGAAATCGGTGTAGATCGTGTCGATCGCGATGACCCCCGCCGCCGAGGCCGCCAACAGGCACAAGGAACGCGCCAGGTGATAGGGGCCGTCATAGTCGCCGTCGATCGTGCGGTTGTTGCCGCCGATAGAGGCCGACAGGTCTTCCGCGCCCCAGGTGATCGCTTCGAGACGCGGCGACACTCCGGCGTAGCCCCCGAGCGCGAAGACCGCGGCGGGGGTCTCGGTGGCGATCGCGACGATGCGCGTCGCGCCCACCGGCGCCCCGAACGCCGCCTCGAAGGCCGACAGGTAATGGTCCGCCGTGCGGACGTCCTCGGGCAGGCATTTCGGCAGGAGGATGCCGTCGGGCCGGCCGGCAATCGTCGCGGCGAGATCGTCGAGGGCGAGCCCGCTTGATAGCGGGTTGATCCGCACATAGCGGCGCACGCGCTCGGGCCCGTGCGCCGTGAGGAATTCGCGCGCCCGCGCCCGGGCGACCCCGCGGTTCGCCGCCGCCACCGAATCCTCGAGATCGAGGATCAGCGCATCGGCCCCCGATTCGAGCCCGCGCGCGAGCTTTCGCTTGCTATCGGCCGGGACAAATAAGAGCGAGCGCATCTACCTCTCCTCTCTGCCTTCCGCTTCGTCGTTCCCGCGAAAGCGGGAATCCAGGGGGTCCACGCTCTGCCGCCTTGCCCTGGACCCCTCCCCGGGCTTGACCCGGGGATCGCGCGGGGGTGACGATCATGGCTACGCCGGCCGCGTCTTCATCAGCGCGGCGCGGCGGCAGATCGCCACGGTTTCGCCGGCCTGGTTCACGCCCTCATGCTCGAACTCGACGATGCCGGCATCGGCGCGCGACTTGCTGCGCCGTGTCGCGATCACCGTGGTACGCACATGGATCGTATCGCCGTGAAACACGGGCTTCGGGAAACGCACATCGCTCATCCCGAGATTGGCGACGGTAGTGCCCAAGGTGGTGTCGCCGACGCTGATGCCGATGACGAGCCCCAAGGTGAAGATGCTGTTGACCAGCGGGCGGCCGAACTCGGTCGTCTTCGCGAATTCGGCGTCGAGATGCAAGGGCTGCGGGTTCATCGTCAGGCTGGTGAACAGCACATTATCCATCTCGGTGACGGTGCGGGTCATCGCGTGCTCGAACACCTGGCCCTCGGCGAATTCCTCGAAATGGAGCCCGGCCATGGTTCACCTCCCCCCCAACCTCATCTACCCTTGAAGACCGGACGGCGCTTTTCGACAAAGGCGGCGACCGCCTCCTTGTGGTCCTCGGTGAAGGCGCAGCGCGCCTGGTGCTCGGCTTCGAGGTCGAGGACGGTCTGGAAATCCTCGGTCTCGGCCGCGAGGAGGTTGCGCTTCATATAGCCGAGCGCGATCTGCGGGCCGTCGGCGATGCGCCGCGCCAGCGCCATCGTCTCGGGCAGCAATTCGTCGTCCCCGACCACCCGGTTGACGATGCCGAGCCCGGCCGCCGTGTCGGCGTCGATGATGTCGGCGGTGAAATAGAGTTCGCGCGCCTTCGCCGTGCCGATAAGGCGCGTCAGGCTCCACGAGCCGCCGTAATCGCCGGAATAGCCGATCCGGGCAAAGGCGGTGCCGAACCGCGCCGCCTTGCCGGCGATCCTGAGGTCGCACGCCAGCGCCAGCCCCAGCCCGGCGCCGGCGACCGGGCCGTTGATCATCGCGATGACCACTTTCGGCATCCTGCGCAACAAGAGCGGCAGCCGGTGCGCCCGGCGCAAGCCCTCCGCCCGGTCCTCGAAACTCTGATCTACCCCGCGGCTCTCCATCGTCTTCACATCGCCCCCGGCGCACCAGCCGCGTCCGGCCCCGGCGATGACAATCGCGCCGACACTCGCGTCGGTGGAGAGGCGCTCCAGCGCCTCCCCTAGCCCCGCCGTCATCGCCGGCGACAGCGCGTTGAGCCGCTCCGGGCGGTTGAGGGTCAGGGTGGTGATGCCGTTTTCAGTGTGTTCGAGCAGATCGGTCATGGCTCTTTCCTGACGAGCGTCGGCCGATCATAGCTCACCACGGAGACACGGAGGACACGGAGATAACCTACGTAACGGACCGCAAGCGTCTCGCCCGCAAACAATGCGGCCGGGAGAGAATCTAAATTTATCGGTGAGAGCGCTGGATCGGCGCCGTGCGTCCTTCGAGACGCCCGCTGTGCGGGCTCCTCAGGATGAGGCTTTTCCTTAATGCCATCATAGATTTATCCTCATCCTGAGGAGGCGCGAAGCGCCGTCTCGAAGGACGCACCATTTCGTGGTGCAGCACCTGTTTCCAGCACTCTGGCAATTTTTTCGCACTCTCGGACGGCCCCGTTCTAAAGCCAAATCTCTCCGTGTCCTCCTTGCCTCCGTGGTGAATCTCGGATCGAGATTGCGTCGCCGCGCTCTCGATGACAGAAACGGGCATGGAAACGGTTCGAATCGTCTGCGCGCATGATTGCCCGGATATGTGCTCGCTGTTGGCCGAGGTCGAGGACGGCCGGGTCAAGCGCATCAAGGGAGATCCCGATCAGCCCTTCACCGCCGGCTTCGCCTGCGCCAAGGTCAACCGCGACGCCGAGCTGGTGCATTCGCCGGAGCGCCTCACAACCCCGCTGCGCCGCACCGGCAGGAAGGGCGAGGGCAAGTTCGAGCCGATCAGCTGGGAGGCAGCGCTCGACGAGATCACCCTTCGCTGGCAGAGGATCATCGCCGAGTCGGGCCCGCTCCCCCTCCTCGGCTATGCCTATAGCGCGCATCAGGGACAGCTAAACCGCGGCCTCATGCTCGGCCTCTTCCACGCGCTCGGCACCAGCCGCCTCATTGCCGGCACGGTGTGCGACACCTGCTGCGAGGAGGCCTGGAATGTGACGGTCGGCTCCGTTGGCGGCGCCGACCCGGAAGCGGTCGACGAATCCGACCTGATCATCTCGTGGGGCGCCGACCTCGTCGCCACCAACGTCCATTTCTGGGCCAAGGTCGAGGCGGCGCAGAAGCGTGGGGTGAAGCTCGTCGTCATCGATCCGCGTAGGAGCCGCACTGCGCTCAACGCCGATCAACACCTGCAAATCCGTATCGGAACCGACGCCGCGCTGGCGCTCGGGATCATGCACATCCTGGCGCGCGACCGGCTCGTCGACCGCGGCTATATCGCGGCCCAGACAGTGGGCTTCGACCGGCTCGAAGCGGAAATATTGCCGCGCTTCCCGCCGCCGCGCGTCGCCCAGATCACCGGCCTCGCCGAAGCCGACATCGAGCGGTTTGCCGGACTTTACGGCGCCGCCGAGCGCTCGTTCATCCGGCTCGGCGAGGGCATGACGCGGCTCGCGCGCGGCGGCGAGGCGTTGCGCGCGGTGGCACTGCTGCCCGGCCTCACCGGCGCCTATGGAAGGCGCGGCGGCGGCGCCCTCTTACTGACCGCTTCCTCGTGCGAATTGAACTACAACGCAGTGCGCAAGCCGTCCGGGCCGGAAACAACCCGCCTCGTCAATCACCTGCGGCTCGGCGACGCGCTCTTGAGGATGACCGACCCGCCATTGCGCGGCCTCTTTATCGCCGCCAACAACCCGGCGGTGACCTGCCCCGATGCCGGCGCGGTTCGCCGCGGGCTTCTCCGCGAGGATCTCTTCACAATCGTGCACGACCCGTTCCTGTCGGTGACCGCCCGCTATGCCGATATCGTCCTGCCGGCCGCGACCTACCTCGAAAGCGAGGATCTTTACCGCGCCTACGGGACCTATTACCTGCAATACGCTCCGGCCGCCGTGACGCCGCAGGGCGAGGCCTGGTCCAATTTCCGCCTGGCGCAGGAACTGGCGCGGCGCATGGGGTTGACCGACCCGGTGTTCGGCATGGCGCCGCACGAGGCGATGGCGGAATTGTTCCGCGGCGCCACAGGCCCGGTCGCCGCGCTCGATCCGGACGAGGTGCGCGCCGGTAGGCCGATCCGCCTCGCGCCATCGGGGGGACAGGAGTTTCGCACTCCCTCGGGCCGGCTCGAATTCTATTCGGAGGCGCTGGCTGCCCAGGACCTCGCGCCGATGCCGGACTGGCAGCCCGACCCGCAGGAGGAACAGGATTCCGCGCGCTGGCCATTGCGGCTGTTGACGGCGCCCGGCTACTTCCAGAGCCACACCGCCTATTCCGGCGTCGCCTTCCTGCGCCGCCGCGAGGGGGCGCCCTCCTGCATCCTGCACCCGGACGACGCGCGCCGCCGCGGCCTCGCCGACGGCGCGAAGGTGCGCCTCTTCAACGAGCGCGGCACGGTCGGCCTCGTCCTCAAGATCAGCGACGAGGTGCTGCCCGGGGTGGTGCTGGTGCCCGGCCAGCGCCCCGACGGCGAAACGGTCGAGGGCACCGTCAACATGCTGTGCTCGGACCGCTATACCGATCTGGGCGAGGGCGCGACCTATCAGAGCAATTTTCTCGATGTCGCGGCGTGGTAAGCCCGAAAACAGCCCCTCACCCTATCCCTCTCCCCGCAAGCGGGGAGAGGGGACCCGCTGAGGAGAGGGTTGGGGTGAGGGGCTCTCGACAATCGGTGAGGGGCTCTCGACAATCATGGCTGGTGCCGGCGAATTCTGCGTAGGCAGGCCGCCGCCCCCTGCGCTACTTTGGCGCGACCGCGAGCGAGCCAAGCCGCAGCATTAAGGGTAGCACGATGAAATACGACGTCATTTCGGCTGATTGCCATGTCGATCTGATCTGGCTGCCGCCTGATCTCTTTACCGCGAACGCCCCGGCCGCGTTGAAGGACAGGATGCCCTATGTCACCGACGGCCCGCGCGGCAAGGAATGGGTCACCAACAACGGCGCCTCGTTCGGCCTGATGAACGGGATGGGCTCGGCGGGCCGTCTTTATGAACCGGGCAAGATCCACCGCTCCGACCGGATGGCCTCGACCGGGCTCTACGAGGACGGAAAGAAAGGCATCCGCCGCCTCACCGACCCCGATCTGCGGTTGAAGGAGCAGGATCGAGACGGTGTCCAGGCCGAGGTCCTGTATGGCATCCTCGGCGCCACCAGCCGCCTCAACGATGACGAAGCGGCCGGCACGATGCTGCGCATCTACAACGACTGGCTCGCCGATTTCTGCGGCCACCATCCCGAGCGTTTCGCCGGTCTTGCCTGCATTCCCAACCACGATTCCGGCGCCGCGGTCGGCGAGATCGAGCGCGTCGCCCGGCGCGGCAATGTGCGCGGGCTCGAAATCGCCCGCAAGTACGACATGACGGCGCTGTGGGATCCGTGGTGGAACCCGGTGTGGGATGCCATCGCGGCGAGCGGCTTGCCTGTGCATTTCCACACGATCGGCGGCGCCCGGCGCGATTTCTCGAAGCTCACCGGCAAAACCCTGCTGGCGGCGCGGGCGGCGAGCATTTCGAGCTTCCAGATGCATATGGCCGACGTGTTGATGTCGGTCATCTTCGCCGGCGTCCTCGAACATCGGCCGAACTTGAAGATGGTCATTGGCGAAGCCGGCACCGGCTGGATCCCCTACATCCTCGACCGCATGGACGCCGAGTGGGAGGACCAGTTCAAGGACCTCGACCTCAAGATGAAACCGAGCGGATACTGGTACCGCCAGTGCTACGCCACCTATCAGAGCGACCCCGTAGGGGTGAAGCTCATCGAAGAACTCGGCGAAGACAACATCATGTGGGGCTCTGACTTCCCGCATCCCGACGGCATCTGGCCGGATTCTCAGGAATACATCGAGAAGGAGCTCGGTCACCTGCCGGCGGCGACCAAGAAGAAGATCGTCTGCGACAACGCCGCCAAGCTCTACAGGTTTGTGAATTAGCCGGCCAAGCCCCCACCCCAACCCTCCCCCGCATGCGGGGGAGGGAGTTGGCCGCGAACTCCTCTCTTACCCTCCCCTGCTTGCGGGGAGGGTAGGGTGGGGGCGGGCCTTCATCATCGGCACGGCGATCCTCCGTTGCCGACTTCGCCTGGTCGGCTATGATCGCCGACAACCCGCGGGAGAGGGAGGATAAACGATGCGCTGGCTCAGATACGAGGCGGATGGGCGCGAAGCCTACGGCATCATCGAAGGCGACGAGGTCGTCGAGGTCAAGGGGGATCCCTTCGCCGGCTACCAGAAGACCGCGACCAAGCGCAAGCTGAACGCGGTCAAGTTCCTCGTGCCGGTGATCCCCAAAACCTTCTACGCCGCCGGGCTCAACTACGCCGAGCACGTCACCGAGATGGCGAAAAAGCGCGGCGAGGAGCCAAAGCTGCCGCCGGAGGCCGATGTCGGCTATCGCGCCAACAATGCCCTCATCGCGCATGGCGAGAACATCGTCATCCCGAAGGACGCGGGCGACCTCGTGCAATACGAGGGGGAACTGGTCGCGGTCATCGGCAAGCAGGTCAAGCATTTGAGCGAGAGGGACGCGCTCTCGTGCGTGCTCGGCTGGACGATCGGCAACGACATGAGCGAGCGCACCTGGCAGCGCGGCGACCGCACCCTGTGGCGCGCCAAGAACACCGACACCTTCAAGCCGATGGGGCCGTGGATCGAGACCGATTTCGACCTCGACAAGGCCGAGACGATCGTCCGCGTCAACGGCAAGGTCGCCGACCATTTCCGCACCAACAACATGATCCACGGGGTCGCCAAGTTCATCAGCCGCATGTCGCAATACCTGACGCTCTATCCGGGCGACGTCGTTTGGATGGGCACCGAGGGCAGCCCGCAAAACCTGAAGCACGGCGACGTCTGCGAGATCGAGATCACCGGCATCGGCACGCTTTCGAACCCGCTGGTGCGCGAGGGGATGTAAATCAGTTGCCGTCATGCCCGCGAAAGCGGGCATCCAGGGGCCAGCGCCGAGTGTAGCGGCCCTGGACTCCCGGTCGCGCGGGAGTGACGTATTCGGGAGGGCCTCATGAAATTGTTCGACCTTACCGGCAAGGTCGCGATCGTCACCGGCTCGTCGCGCGGCATCGGCCGCGCCATCGCCGAAGGCTTCGCCGAGGCCGGCGCCCGCGTCGTCATTTCGTCGCGCAATGAGGCGCCGTGCGAGGAGGTGGTCGAAGCGATCCGCGCCAAAGGCGGCGAGGCGATCGCGATCACCGCCCGGATCTCCGACAAGGCGCAGCTCGAAAACCTCGTCGCCAAGACCCGCGCAGAGTGGGGCGCAATCGACATCCTGGTGTGCAACGCCGCGATCAACCCGCATTATGGCTCGCTCGAAGAGCTGAGCGACCAGGTGTTCGAGCGGATGATGACCAACAACGTCTTGAGCAATTTGTGGCTATCCAAGCTGGTCGTGCCCGACATGAAGGCGAAGCATGACGGATCGATCATCTTCATCAGCTCGATCGGCGGGCTCAAATCGTCGACCGTCATCGCGATGTACGGCGTCACCAAGGCCGCCGACATCGCGCTGTGCCGCAGCCTTGCCGCCGAATGGGGCCCCCAGGGTGTGCGGGTCAACTGCATCGCGCCGGGCCTCGTCGTCACCGATTTCGCGCGCGCCCTTTACGAGGACCCGGAGCGCCGCGCCAGGCGCGAGGCGGAAACCCCGCTGCGCCGGCTCGGCCAGCCCGAGGACATCGCCGGTGCCGCGCTCTTGCTCGCCTCCAAGGCCGGCGCCTTCATCACCGGCCAGACCATCATCGTCGATGGCGGGGTGATGATCGCCTGAGCTCCTCCGGGCGAAGATGACGGAAGTTTGCCGATGCGTAGGAGCGCCATCTAAAGACTTCGGCGGGAGATCGAGAAATTGACGAGACGCCGCTTTGGCCGGACGATGGACCGTAAGGGTCATCGGCATTGCCCCTTGGCTCTCCGTCTTGCGCTTTCCGGCGTGCTGATCGCACACGGGTTTCCGGCGGCCGCGCAAACCGTCGCCGAACCCGCCAAGAAACCCGTGCTCACTCAGCTGGCGCCCTCCAGCCTTGGCGTCGATGGTGATCGCGGCCCGGTGCGCAACGTTCAATTCATGCCCGGAATGCCGCAGATGCCGCCGATGATGGCTCCGCGGCCAGGAGGAACTCAGGGCAGCATGGGCGGCGGGATGGCGATGGTCATGACCGGCGACAGCATTCTCGAGATGATGGCAGGAGCGTGCACTGCCGGATTGTTTATTGGCGGCGTGGCGGCGGCGGTGGCGACGGCCCCCGCCGCTCCGGTCTCGACGACCGTCATTCTCAGCTCCGCCGGCATCGGTTGCGGGTTCGCCATGGCGGCGACCGCGGCTGGCATGGCGGGCATGATGGGGGCGCGAGCGGGCTATGAGCGCTTCAAATAGAAACGCACCGACGGACAGGTGCTAAGCGCATCTCGATCTGAGCTGTTCCACTGCCGCGGGGATTGGCCGTTCAATGGGACCGGCGCTATGCTGAGCGCAACGCATTCGGATGGATAGAGCCAATGGCATTCTCGCTGATCGATAACGATGCCGGCGCGGTACCGCTTGTTGCGGTGGCGAAATCGGGGCTGGCGGCGTGGCGCGAAACAGCGCCGGCCTGGGAGCGCGACTGGGTCGCGGCGACCGGGTTTGAGGCCGAGGCTGGCAAGCTGGCGCTGATCCCCGACGCGCAGGGCCGGCTCGGCCGCGTGCTCGTTGGCCTCCCCGAGGGCGAGGCGGCGATGTGGGCCTTCGCCGGGCTCTCCGACGCGCTGCCGGAAGGCACTTATCGGATCGAGCGCCCGCCGGAAGGCGGCGACCCGACCCGGATCGCGCTCGGCTGGGCGCTCGACGCCTATGCCTTTACCCGCTATCGCAAGAAGAAAAAGCCGGGCGGCGCCCGGCTGGTCTGGCCAAAACGCGCCGACCGCGCCCAGGTCGAGCATCTCGCCGGCGCCGTCTTCCTCGCCCGCGACCTCATCAACACCCCGGCTTCGGACATGGGGCCGGCCGAGCTCGCCGCCGCCGCGATCGAGGTCGCCGAGAAGGCCGACGCGCAGCACCGGGTCATCTCGGGCGATGCGCTGCTCGCCGAGAATTACCCGACGATCCATGCCGTCGGCCGCGCCAGCGTGCGCGCGCCGCGCCTCGTCGATATCGTCTGGGGCGACAAATCGGCGCCCAGGGTGACCCTCGTCGGCAAGGGTGTGTGCTTCGATTCGGGCGGGCTCGACCTGAAGGCCGCCTCGGGCATGCTCAACATGAAAAAGGACATGGCCGGCGCGGCGATCATGCTCGCCCTCGCCCAGGCGATCATGGCGGCGAAGCTGCCGGTGCGCCTGCGCGTCCTCTTGCCGATGGTCGAGAATTCGGTCTCCGGCAATGCGCTGCGGCCGCGCGACATCGTCAAGACACGGAAGGGGCTGACCGTCGAGATCGGCAACACCGACGCCGAGGGAAGGCTGATCCTGTGCGACGCGCTCGCCGAGGCATCGGGCGACAACCCGGCGCTCCTCGTCGACATCGCCACCCTGACCGGCGCCGCGCGCGTCGCGCTCGGCCCCGAATTGCCGGCGCTGTTCTCTAATGACGACAGCCTCGCCGCCGGGCTCGCCGCCGCTGGTGCGGCCGAGGACGATCCCTTATGGCGGATGCCGCTGTGGCGGCCCTATCGCCGCCTCCTCGACAGCAAGATCGCCGACCTCAACAACGTCTCGGAGGGGCCGCAGGGCGGCGCGATCACCGCCGCGCTCTATCTCCAGGAATTCGTCGACCCCGGCATTCCCTGGGCCCATCTCGACGTGATGGCATGGAACACCCGCGCCCGCCCCGGCCGCCCCGAGGGCGCCGAAGCGCAAACCCTGCGCGCCCTCTACGCCCACATCGCCGCGAGGTTTGGCTGAGCGCAGGACTGTTAGACGCTATTGGTACCAGAGATCGAGTTCGTCGGGAGGAAGCGGCTCAAAGAATTCCGGCCCGATCGCAATTTTCCCACGCAACGCCCCAAATTTACGCTTGGGCGGCGGCGCCGCGGGAGGCGTATCCGCTGGCGGGCGGTTCTTACCTCCCCCACCATTTGAATCCGTTTTGGCCATTGATTCTCCAGCCAAATAGGGCCGTTGGCCGGCGGCGTCCGTGAGAGGTGTGCTTCAAAGCAACTATATACACCCCGTGGCCGGGCGTGTCCCGGCCACCCACGTCTTTTCCTACGCCAGGGAAATGAATTTATGGAGACAGTCTTCTCGTCACTTTTGATAGCTATCGTCGTATCCTGGCTCACGACCCAGTTCGCGCTCAGACGGTTCTATCGTGAGCGATGGTGGGAAAAGAAGTATAATACATATGAGGCTATCTTCAACGCTCTGCACAATATGTCCCAAGGGTTTGATGCAGAAAGATATGTACTAAACGATACCTTACTAGGTGAAAAAGACGCCCGGGCTGAACACCTTCAAAATAATTTTGAAGACGGCAGAGATGAAATTCGGCGAATCATCGCGTTGGGCGAATTCATATTGTCGCGCGAATCTGTCACGGAGTTGCAGAAAATTCTGGTGGCGCCGATACCAAAAGCACCGGGAATTGAGGCATACGTTGAATCGATCGTCACCTGGGGGACGGCAATTGATAATTGCCTTGCGAGATTAAGGGTGCTCGCCGCTAATGATTTGAATCCAACCTTCTATGAGCAACTGTGCCACTTTTCCGCTTTCCGACCCCGTCACTAGCGTGTGGGTTTGTCAAAGGGAATATCGCCGTTTCAAGACGTGGATGGCCGGGACAAGCCCGGCCAAGGGGATTTTTGTAGGACTAATTTGACACAACCCGCCGGCCACGATGATAGGTAAGAATGCCATGCTCAGAGCCACGCGCTCCCGCATCGTTGACGACGACACGTGAAAATCGAGACCCTGCTGCCGCTCGGCAAGCTCGATCCCGGCCTGCGTGCCTCGGAGGCGCCGCTCGACATCGCCGCCGTCGCGGCCGATGCACGGCATGCCGAAGCGCTGGGGTACGATGGGGTCCTCGCCGCGGAGACCAAGGACGACCCCTATATCGTGATGGCGCTGGCGGCAGAGGCCACCCGCAGGGTCGGGCTGGCGACCGCGGTGGCGATCGCCTTTCCACGTAGCCCCATGGTTACCGCGCTCAGCGCCTGGACCCTGCAGAAATTGTCCAATGGCCGCTTTACGCTGGGGCTCGGCTCGCAGGTCAAGGGGCATATCGAGCGGCGCTACGGCATGCGCTGGTCGGCGCCGGGACCCTGGCTGCGCGACTATGTCGGCGCCCTGCGCGCGATCTGGGAATGCTGGCAGAACGAGACCAAGCTCGAGTTTGACAGCGAGCATTATAAGCTCAGCCTGATGGTGCCGCTGTTTGCGCCCGCCCCGATCGAACATCCGCGGATCCCGGTCGAGCTCGCCGCGGTCAACCCCTATATGTGCCAGGTCGCGGGCGAGGTGGCGGACGGGATCCGCGCTCATCCGATCGCGACGCCCCGCTATATCGCCGAAACCATGCTGCCGGCGGCGAAGAAAGGCGCGACGAAAGCCGGGCGCGACCTCGCCGGCTTCACGCTCTGCGTGATGCCGCTGGTCGCGACCGCGGGGACCCGCGCGAGCTTGCCCGAGCGGATCCGGGATGTCCGCGCGCGGGTCGCGTTTTACGCCTCGACCCCGGCCTACATCCTGGCCTTCGAAAGCGAGGGCTACGGCGAGGTCGCGCGCACGCTGCAGGGCCATGCGCGGGCGCAGCGCTGGGCGGAGATGCCGGATCTGGTTACCGACGAGATGCTCGATGCCTATGCGGTCATCGGCACTTATGACGAGATCGCGGCGAAGCTGCGCGCGCGATACGCAGACTTGGCGACGTCGCTCGAATTCGCGATCCCGCTATCGGACGCCGGCGACGATTCGAGGCTGCGCGGGCTGATCGACAGCGTGCGGGGGGCCTGAGGATGAGCAAACGCTATGGCCGGGTGCTCGCGGCGATGGTCAGGGGGCTGACCGCCCCGCAGCATCCCTGGCGGCGCGCCAACACGCGCCTCAGAGCCGCCAACGCGCTGTTCCAGACGCACGAGGTCCCCACTCGGCATGGCCCGATCGTCTTCATTTCGACCCACCCCGAGGCGCTGCATTATCCGCGCGAGCTGGTCGGCCGCGAACCCGAGACGATCGACTGGATCGACGGTTTCGAGGTGCCGTGCACCTTCTGGGATATCGGCGCCAATGTCGGCGCCTACACGCTCTACGCCGCCTTGCGGCCGGGCATCTCGACCCTGGCGTTCGAGCCCTCGCCGGCGAGCTACGCCGCGCTCTGCCGCAATATCGAGGTGAACCGGAGCGGCGAGCAGATCCAGGCCTTTTGCATCGCCTTGAGCGGCCGCACTGAGCTCGGCCGCCTCAACATGACGGCGACCAATGCCGGCAGCGTGCTCAATTCCTTCGAGAGCGACGAAGACTGCTTTGGCAAGCCGCTCGCCATCAGCTTTCGCCAGTCGATGATCGGGTTCTCGAGCGATGAGTTCCGCCGGCTGTTCGGCCTCGCGACGCCCAACTACCTCAAGATCGACGTCGACGGGATCGAGGAGGAGATCCTCGACGGTGCGATCGAGATCCTGAACGATCCGGCCCTGCGCTCGGTGCTGATCGAACTCGAGGACACCGAAACCCCCCGCAACGCGCGCATCATCGAACGGCTCGAGCTCGCCGGGTTTACCCTGTCGCTGTGGGGATACGCCCACCGGGGCAGCGCCAACGGCATCTTCACCCGACCCAATCGCTGAACCCGCGCCCGGCCGCATTCATACCCCCTCTGATGGTTGCGATGTTTCGCCGGCAACCCCGCCCTCATGCTGAGGTTCTCCCGCCTATGGGACATCCGTGTGGGTTGCCGAGCGCCGCCCTTCCGCGACCTCGGTTCGGATGCCGACGCTCGCCATCAACATCTCCGCGGTGAACGCAACGATGGCGCCGAGCGCGCACCCGACCGCGATACCAAAGAGCAGGAACAGCACGGTGGCGACCGTCGATTCGCGCAGCGCGCCGACGAACAGGACGAGCACCGCGCCACAGGTCGCCGCGCCGCCGATGGCCCCGAGGACAACGGCCACGTCCAGTACCAGAGATCGTCGGTGCAGGTAGGCGAGTTGCGCCGATAGCGCCTTGGCCTCATCAGAATCCGCTCCCTCGATCGCCTTGCTGACCGCATCGACCCGATCGGCGACGCGCGCCAGCCGGGTGGAGAATACGTTGAGGAGTGTCGCGATGCCCGACAGCAGAAAGACGGGCGTCAGGGCCACCTGAATAATGTGAGCAACGGTATCGAGGGGTGCTCCGGTATTGCCGACACCAAACATTGGCGGCTACTGGCGATCCTGCGGCGGTATTTGGCGAAGGAGCGACGGTTTTTGCGGACGCACGGCGAGAACGAGCGCAACCAGCAGGATCGTTGGCAGGGTTCCGGTCATTTTCCCCTCAGTAGCCGCGCGCCGGATCGACCTGGTTCTCGGCCGGCAACCCGGCCTCGCGGCGGCGGATCGCCTCGCGGATGATCGCCGCCGCGGTCGGCGGGTGGGTCTCGGCCGCGATATGCGGGGTGAGGATGATGCGCGGATGGCGCCAGAACGGGTGGTCCCCCGGCAGCGGCTCCGCGCCGACGACATCGAGCACCGCGCCCGACAATTGCCCGGCATCGAGGGCTGGGATCAGGTCCGCTTCGACGAGGTGGCCGCCGCGCCCGACATTAACGAGGCCCGCGCCGCGCGGCAGCCGGGCAAAGGCGGCGGCGCTGAGGATGCCGGTGGTCTCTGGGGTCAGCGGCAACAGGCAAACGAGGATCTCGCTGCGGGCCAGCATTGCGTCCAGCCCGGTCGACCCGGCATAGCACGCAAACCCGGGGATCGCCTTCGTCCCGCGGCTCCAGCCGGCGACATCGAAGCCGAGCGCCTTCAATTTCCTGCCGGCATCCTGGCCGAGCGTGCCAAACCCCAAGATGCCGACCGGGCGCTCGGTGGCGTTCTTCTGCTCGCGCTCGGCCCAGACCCGCGCGCGCTGTTGCGCCAGGTAATCGAGATCCTGGCGGTGCAGCCGTAAGACCGAGAGGACGACGTATTCGCTCATCGCGTCGGTCATGTAGGGATCGACCAGCCGGACGATCGGCACCCCTGTCGGCAATAAGGGATCGCCCAGCACATGATCGACCCCGGCGCCGAGGCCGACGATCAGCTTTAAATTCGGCAGCGAGGCGAGGAGCCCCGGCTCGGGCTGCCACACCAGGGCATACTCGATCGCCGCCCTGTCGCCGATCTCCGGCCAGTAGCGGATCTCGTGCTCCGGCATCAGCTGGTCGAAGAGGGGCCGCCAGCGCGCCACCGCGGCCGGGGTCGAGCGGAACAGGATGGCCATTTATCCGAACTCGTTCATCGCCGCGGCCTTATCCGAGCGCAGCGCCAGCAATTCCTCGGCGGCATCGCGGATTTGCGCCACCGGTACCGCCTCGAGGCACGGATAGCTCGCGCCCGCCGCGTGCGGCTGGGTGCAGTTCCAGAAGCAATGGTAGCACGTTAGCTCGCGCCATACGAAACGCACCTGCGGCGGCGTCAGCGCTTCCGGGTACGGCACGAAGCTGGTGAAGTGACCGCCGCCGACAATGACGATCGTCGGCGTGCCCAACCCGATCGCGAGATGGGCCGGCCCCGTGTCGCTGCTGATCACCAGTTCGGCGTGTTGCTGCAGATCCAAGAGCTCCGCGAGGCTCGTCGACGCGATGCGGTCGACAAAGCTGCCGCCCCAGGGCGAGGCGCGCGCGGCCGCCGCCACCGGCGCGCAACGCGGCCTCGACCCGGCCGCCGGTGAACACGATTGTCAGCCCGCGCCGCGCCAGATGCTCGGCGATCTCGAGAAAGGCCGCCAGCGGCCAGCGTCGGCCGGGCTCGTTGCTGCCGAGGTTGAGCACAACATAAGGCGCCGCCAGCGGACGTGGCGCCCGGCGCCACGGCAATGCCGGCGTCTCGGCGCGGAATGGCCGGCCGGCGATCGCCGACACGAATCGGAAATGCCGCACCACCTCGTGCGTCGGATAAGGCCCGGTGTCGATCACTTGATGGACGCGCGCGAGGTGCCAGTCGAACTGCGCCTGCGTCTTCGGGCTGGTATAGGGTTTGGCGACGATCCGCAGCGGCGCTCCAGAGACGTAGACGAGGCTGTCGGCGACCAGCGGCTTCCTGAAATAGGCGTCGCACACCGCCGCCCTAAACCCCTGCCGGCGCACCCACAGCGATATTCTGAAGCGATAAAGCGGGCGCCGGTCGTAGGCGTGCTCATCGATCGCGCGAAACCGACACCCTTGATAGACCGTCTCGGCAAGGCTCGCCCAGGAGGCGCCGCCCAGCACGGTAATCTCGGAGCGCGGCACGCCGAGTGCTTCGGGATAATGGCGGAAGGCGCCCTGGAACAGCACCATGTCGCCGATCCCGTCCATGCGGATCACCAGGACCCCGCGCTTCTCTCGCCACACCGGCCACACGCGTGCCATCAGGTCGAGCGGGCGAAAGAGCCACCAGCGGCGCGGCCAGCGCCGGGTTCGGCGCGCAATGGCGGCCACGCGAACCCCGCCGGGTCTCAGTCGGCCGGCAGCGGCGGCCGGTCGCCGGCCCAGGGTCGCGCCATCTCATAGAGCGCCGCCGCGCGCAAGAGGCGCGCATCGCCGAGATGCGGCCCGACCAGCTGCAGCCCGATCGGCAGCCCGTCGGCGCCGCGGCCGCAGGGCAGGGTGACCGCCGGATTGCCCGACAGGTTGAACGGCAGCGTGTAGGGGTACCAGGCCTTGCGCACGGTATCGGCCACCACCCCGTCGATCTCGATCGGCTCGAAGAAATCATGATCGATCGCGAGCGCGGTGCGCGACAGGGTCGGGGTCGCGACGATGTCGCAATCCTCGAACCAGGCCTCGACCTCGCGGAAGATCCGGGTGCGCTCGAACATCGCCTGTTGCAGCGCGACCGCGCTCAAGCCGGCGCCATTATCCATCTGGCGCAACAGGGTTTCGCTCATCCGCGCGCCAAACTCTGGCACATAGCGCCGGAAGCGGGCGTTCCAGAAGGATTGCGTGAGGACCAGCCAGATTGGCTCGGTGCTGGCGAAATCATCGGCGACCGGTTCGACGACGGCGCCGAGCTCGGCGAACGCGGCGAGCGCCGTCTCGCAGGCGGCGCGGACCTCGCGGGCGAGGATGCTGTTGCCGAGGAGCGGGCGCCAGGCGATGCGCAGCCCCTTCAAATCGCCTTCGGCCCGCGCGCCGCTCATGAAATCCGGGGCCGGCAGGCCGAGCGAGTGCGGGTCAACACGATCGGGCCCGGCCATCGCCTCGAGCATCAGCGCGGCATCCTTGACGGTGCGGGTCAACGGCGTGATGTGCGACTGGTTGCCGAACCCGTCCGGCGTCAGATCGTGCGGCACGAGGCCGAGCGTCTGCTTGAAGCCGACGACTCCGCAGCACGCGGCCGGGATGCGGCTCGACCCGCCGCCATCGGTGCCGATGCCGATGGGACCGAGCCCGGCGGCCACCGCCGCCGCGCCGCCGCCCGATGACCCGCCGCAGGTCCGCGCCAGGTTCCAGGGGTTGGCGGTGCGCCCGAAGAGCGGCGCCTCGGTAAAGCATTTGTGGCCGAATTCCGGGGTCGTCGTCTTGCCGAGGAGGATCGCGCCGGCGCGCTTCAGCCGCGCCACCGCGGGCGAGTCGGTCGCGGGGACATTGTCGGCGAGCGCGACCGAGCCGAAGGTCGTCCGCACGCGAGCGGTGTTGACCAGATCCTTGACCGCGAACGGCACGCCCTGCAGCGTCCCCAAAGCCGCACCCCGCATTATCGCGGCCTCGGCCTCGCGCGCCGCCGCCCGCGCCTCCTCGGCGGCGACCGTGATGAAGGCGTTGAGGCTCGGTTGCGTCTTCTCGATGCGCGCGAGCACACCGTCCACCACCTCGACCGGCGACACCGCGCGCCGCGCGATCAGCGCGGCAAGCTCGGCCGCCGAGGCGTAAGCGAGATCGTCGCTCATCCGAGTCAGTCAGGGAGGATTTCGATCAGACTGCGCCGCCGGTGTCGGCCCCTCACCCCAACCCTCTCCCCGCGGGCGGGGAGAGGGAGGGGCCCGCGCGACGCGTGGGAGGGTGAGGGGCGGGCACGGGGCGAGGCTAGCGCACGGGGGAGAAGCTTGCCGGGATCAGCAGCTTGTTTTCCTGGCGGACCGGCCGCACCCCGCTCTGTGCTGGCCATCCGGTGCCGGGGCGGCGGGATTCGTCGCGAACCCGGGCGCGCTCGGCTAGATCCTTGTACACCCAGGTGTGGACGAATTTGTTGAGCCCGCCGAGCTCGCTCGTCCAGCAGGCCGCCAGGGGGGAGAACTTCTCCCGCGCCTCGATCGCCTTGGCCCACGCCTCCAGCACCTTCGGGATATCGCCCGGAGCGTAGGTGTAGGTGCGCATCTCATAGACGTTGCCGGTGCCGTAGTCGCGGCTGCCGAGCGGGCGCATGAACGGCGCCGGGTTCATGATCTCGGCTTCCTGCGCCACGATCAGCTCTCCGCCGCCGGGCATTGCATTGCGGGCGGCGTCGTTCGCCATCGCGGCGCGCACCTTCGTGCGGTGCTGCAAATCGTCATAGGGATAGACGTGGACGACCTGATTGAGCGGACCAAACTCGGTGTGCCAGAAGCCCCCCAATTTGGAGTGTTTCAGCCGCGAGGGCAGGCGCTTCTCATAGCGCTCTTCGAATTCGGCCACACTCCCGGGGCGCAGCGTATAGGTGCGGACTTCGTAGATCATGGCGCATCCTCCAGATGACAGGGGTTGGCGCAGTTGTATAGCACAAGAGCTGCGGCCGGCTACTCGGCGGCGGCGAGGCCGGCGGAGCGCGCGGCGCGCGGCTTGCGCAACAAGAGCAGCAAGGGCGCCGCGATGAGGACGATCATCATCATCAGCTTGAAATCGTCGATATAGGCGACCATCGCGGCCTGCCGCGTCACCTCCGCATTCAACGCGGCGATGCCGGTGGGCGCGCTCAGGCTGAAGGGCGGCGCGAGAAAGGGCGCCTGCGCCAGCGGGTTGTCCGGCCGCAAATTCTCGATCAGCCGCGAATGCACGGTCTGGGTGTTCTCGGAGAGCAGCGCCACGACGATCGAGATGCCGATGCTGCCGCCGATGTTGCGCATCAGGCTGAAGATCGCCGTGCCCTGGGTCATGATCTGGCGCGGCAGCGTCGAGAAGGTGACGATGCTGAGCGGCGTGAACACAAAGCCCAGCCCGAATCCTTGCAGCAACCCCGAGGTGATGATCGGGCCCATGCCCATCTGCAGCGAAAACCCGGTCATCTGCCACATCGAGATTTCGGTCGCCAGAAGGCCGGTCAGGATGATGAGCCTCGTGTCGATGTAGCCGACCAGCCTGGAGACCAGCAGCATCGCCGCCATCGTCCCGATGCCGCGCGGCGCGGTTACGAGGCCGGTCGTCACCACCGGGTAATTCATCAGGTTCTGCAGCATCAACGGCAACAGCGTCATGGTCCCGTAAAGCGGAATGCCTATGAGGAACATCAACACCGTACCGACCATGCAGTTGCCGTCCTTCAACAGGTCGCGATTGAGAAACGAACTCCCGCTCGTCGTCACCGTGTGAACGATGAACAAATAAAGGGCGAGCGCGGCGATCGTCGCCTCGATCCAGATCTCCATCGAGCCGAACCAATCTTTCAACTCGCCGCGGTCGAGCAGCATCTGCAACGCGCCGATCGCGATGCTGAGCGCGGCAAAACCGAAGAAATCGAACGGCTCGCGACGGCCGTGGCGGGTTTCGTGGATGAAGATGAGGATACCGGCGGAGGCAAGCACGCCAACCGGAAGGTTGATGTAGAAAACCCACCGCCAGCTGTAATAATCGGTCAGATAGCCGCCGAGCGCGGGGCCGAGGATCGGGCCGAGGATCACCCCCATGCCCCAGACCGCCATCGCTTTGGCATGCCGCTCGGGTGGGTTGATCTGAAACAGGACCGCCTGCGACAGCGGTACCAGGGCCGCCCCGCAGACGCCTTGCAGCAGGCGAAAGATCACCAATTCCGCAAGGCTCGTCGCGGCACCGCACAAGGCCGAGGCGAACGTGAACCCGACGACCGAGATCAGGAACACGTATTTGATGCCGAACCGGCCGGCGAGCCAGCCGGTCAGCGGCGTCATGATCGCGGCGGCGACAATGTAGGAGGTGACGACCCAGGCGATCTGGTCCTGCGAGGCCGACAGAGAGCCCTGCATGTGCGGCAGTGCGACATTGGTGATCGTGGTGTCGACGCCCTGCATGAACGTCGCCAGCATGATCGAGGTCGTGATCGCAACGCGGTTACCCGCAGCCGGGGCGGAGCTGCGGTCCGGCTCTCCCCTCACCGCTGGTGCTCGCCCGCCTGGGCGGTGCCGAACAGGTGTCCCGTCACGCGGTCGAGCCACACCAGCCACGGCCGGCGGTAATGCGTGTCAACATCGACCGTGGCGCTGAGGCCGGCATGCAGCAGCTGATCGGGATCCGGGCTTTCGAGCTCGAGGCGCACCGGCAGGCGCTGCACGACCTTGACCCAGTTGCCGGTGGCGTTTTCCGGCGGCAGCAGCGAAAAGCTGAGGCCGGTGCCGGGGCTGAGGCTGACGACCTTGGCGTCGAACGCGACGCCCGGATAGGTGTCGATCTCGACCGTCGCCGTCTGGCCGGGGTGCATATAGGTGAGCTCGGTTTCCTTGAAGTTCGCCTCGACCCAGATGCGGTTCGACATCATCGAAAACACCGGGGTCGAGGCCGTGACGTAGGAGCCGACCTGAAGCTGCTCGACCTTGGTGACGATGCCGTTTTCGTGGGCGCGCACGGTGGTGTAGGACAAGTCCAGCTTGGCCTTGTCGAGCGCGGCCTGGGCGCGCTGCACCGAGGGGTGGTCGGCGAGCGGGATGTCCGGGTTGCCGCCGAGCTGCGCCAGGATGTTGGCGATGTCGCTCTGCGTCGAAATCACCTTCTGCTGCGCCATTTGCGTGGCATTCTGCGCCTGATCGTAGGCTTGCCGCGACGCGGTGCCGCTGGTGACGAGCTGGCGTTGCCGGTCGTACTCGCGCTGCTGATAGGCGAGCGTGTCTTCCGCCGCCTTGGCGTCGGCGACTTTCAGGCGATAGGTCGCCTTCAACGCCTCGACCTGGAGCTTCGCCGCGGCGAGCATGGCTTGCGCCTCCTCGACGGCGATCCGGAACGGCCGGTCGTCGAGCTGGAACAGCAGCTGGCCTTGAGTGACCCGCTGGTTGTCCGCTACCGCGATCGCCACCACCCGGCCGGAGATGTCGGTGCTGACCATCGTGCGCGCGGCCTGGATGTAGGCGTCATCGGTCGAGACGTAGCGCCCGCTCGTCAGATACCACCAGGAGGCGCCGATCAAGACGACGATCGGGCCGGCCAGCATCAATGGCAGGCGCAGCCTCTGGCGCAGCGGGCGTGACCGCCAGCCGGCGCGAGTTGCATCGCGCTCGCCGAAGACCCGGCGGAAGCCGCGTGCCGGCGCCGCGTTGTCGGTGGAGGTCGTCACCGTGCGGTCTCCACCGCCGGCACCGTCCGGGCGATCGTCGCCTCGGGTACCACTTTGGCGATTCGGGCGGCGGCCGGCGCCCGCGGCGCCGCAAGGATCGCCGGCCGGCCGACGCCGAGGGGGACGCGCTCCGACAGGTTGGCGTGCACCCGATGCAAGAGATCAATGAGGGTTGCCGCCTCCCCTGGCGATAGGAGCGCGAGCGCCTCATCGCGGGTTTCGTTCGCCACGTTCCAGATCCGGCCGAGGATCGGGCGCGCCTTGGCGGTCAGGAACAAGCGGCGGGCGCGGCGGTCGGCCGGGTCCGGGCGGCGCTCGATCCATCCGGCCTCTTCCATGCGGTCGATCTGGCGGACCAGCGTCATCGGCCGGATTTCGAGGAGATCGGCCATCCCGGCCTGGTTGATGCCTTCATTGCGGGCGAGATAGCCGAGCGTGCGGCATTGCGCCCGGGTCAGGCCGAGCCGTTTCCCGTTGTGGTCGAACCGGCGCCCGAACAGGCGCGCGACATCGTTGACGAGAAACCCAAAACTGAGTTCGAGATCCAGCACATCTACCCCACAAAGGTCGCCAGGCTGATAGTAAGCAGGAGATACTATATCTCCGGCGCGGCGCCTATACCCAGTTGCGTGGGGCTGGTCTTCGCAAATGCGATAGCTGGAAGGGTTAGCCCCTCTCCCGCGGTGCGGGAGAGGGGCTTTTTTTGTCATCCCGGCGAAGGCCGGTATCCACGGTAGGGGTGGATCCCGGCTTTCGCCGGGATGACAAGTCAGCCGGGCGGCCGACTTGCTAATTCGACAGCCGGTAGAACTTGGCGGCGTTCTCGCAGGTGATCTTGTGGATCACCTCCGGCGACAATCCGGCGAACTGCTCGTCGATGTATTTCGTGGATTCCGGCCAGATGCCGTCGGTGTGCGGGTAGTCCGACCCCCACATGATCGTCTCCACGCCAATGTCGTCGATGAGCTTGGCGCCGATCGGGTCGAACTGAAAGGTCGCGCGGCACTGGCGGCGCCAATACTCGCTCGGCTTCAGCTTCATCAGGTCGCGGAAGCGGTCCTCGAACTCGAAATCCATGCGGTGCAGCGCATAGGGGATCCAGCCGACGCCAGATTCGCCAAAGCCGATGCGC
>Ga0182024_10002381_pt1 | contig 46740 bp, 46 predicted proteins | sample P32metaG_FD_120480 | JGI IMG/M metagenome (GOLD analysis project Ga0182024, IMG submission 120480) | Permafrost microbial communities from Stordalen Mire, Sweden - P3-2 metaG (Illumina Assembly) | ecosystem: Environmental > Terrestrial > Soil > Wetlands > Permafrost | place: Sweden: Stordalen... | reverse complement strand
GTAACGGAGCGGGCCGCTCCTCCTCCCCTATTTGGTCTTGCTCCGCGTGGGGTTTGCCCTGCCAACCGGATTGCTCCGGCCGCGGTGCGCTCTTACCGCACCATTTCACCCTTACCCGGCCCGAAAGCCGAGCGGTATATTTTCTGTGGCACTTTCCGTAAAAACCCCTTTGAGAGGTTCTCCCCGGCCGTTAGCCGGCACGTTGCCCTGTGGAGACCGGACTTTCCTCCCGCTTGCGCGAGCGGCTATCCGTCCTGCACCTGCCATGTTCAGTCTCTCATGACGTACGATGTTACTGTGACGACGCGTACGCTGATGACCGTGGCGGAGTTCGAGAAATTGCCCGACGACGGCAATCTGCACGAACTCGACGAGGGGGAACTGATCGTCATGCCGCCACCGAGGCCGAGACACGGGAGAGTTCAGAGAGCCGGTGCCGTAATACTGGACCAAGCAGTCAGGAGAGCAGGTTCAGGTATGGTGCTCACTGAATGTGGGTTCCGGTTGGCTCCGGATGTCGTGCAAGCCCCCGATGTCGCCTTCATCCGTGCGGAACGGGAAGCGGAGATCGCATGGGATCGCTACTGCGAGTTCGGTCCCGACCTTGCGGTTGAGATTCTGTCGCCTGACGATAACGCGGCCAGATTGCAACGGAAGATCGCCAGATATCTTGCGACCGGTACCAGCATCGTGTGGATTCTGGATCCCGAATCAATCACCGTAAACGTCGACCAGAAGCCAGGCGTCTTCCGAACATTAACCGCCGACGACCAGATCGACGCGCCCGAGTTACTGCCCGGCGTTTCGATCCCGGTCCGGACACTGTTTGAATAAGCGATGTTAAAATCGTTTCTGGATCAGGCGGGGTAGCTCAGCTGGCTAGAGCGACGGTCTCATAATCCGTAGGTCGGGAGTTCGAGTCTCCCTCCCGCCACCAATTCAACTTCGGTCGTCAGCGTGGGCCGGAGAAGTAAATAAGCCAGACCATAAAAGCCAATACAATCAGAATAGCCGTGCCCCAAAGTTTCAGCCTCGCGGGCGTACCGAAGCGTCTGCCTGGTCAATCATCACAAGTAGATCGTAGTCTTCTTTCTTGAGGGACCGAATTGCATCGGACCAGGTATCCAGGTTCCGCTTGTCCGCTTCGCGAAATCGCTGCTTCGTGCTTTCTGATTAGCCGAGCTATTTTCTTTTCGTATTCATCCGAGTTGTAGTCTCGATCAGAGACGCTTCTGCGGCGACCGTTGAGACCAGGAAGTCCAAGGCCTCTCGAGAATTTGCGAACGCATTCATACTCCCACCGGCGACAAGATCGCTCGCATTACCGCCCGACTACTCCCACCAGCGGGCTGCTGGCGCTGGCATAGAGCTTTTTCTCCATGCGGCCGGCTTCGTATGCAAGGCGGCCGGCTTCGACGCCCAGCTTCATCGCGAGCGCCATCTTCTCCGCATCGTCCGCCGCCGCGATGGCGGTGTTCATGAGGATGCCGTCCGCGCCCAACTCCATGGCGATCGCGGCGTCCGATGCCGTCCCCACTCCCGCGTCGACGATGAGCGGAACCTCCGTAATCATTTCCCGCATGATTCGCAGGTTGGTCACGTTCTGAATGCCGAGCCCGGAACCGATCGGAGCCGCGAGGGGCATCACGGCGGCCGCGCCCGCATCGATCAGCCGGCGCGCGTTCACGACGTCGTCGTTCGTATAAGGCAGGACAATGAAGCCTTCTTTGGCGAGCACGCGTGTGGCTTCGATCAGCCCGGCGTTGTCAGGGAACAAGGTCTTCTCGTCGCCGATCACCTCGAGCTTTACCCAATTCGAGAGACCTACTTCGCGTCCGAGGCGCGCCGTGCGGATCGCATCGTCAGCTGTATAACAGCCAGCGGTGTTGGGCAGGATGAACATGCGCTCACGGTCGATGTAATCGAGCATCGACTCCATTGAACCGTGCGGCGACCGGTCGGTGAGATTAACACGCCGCACTGCAACCGTGACCACCTCGGCGCCCGACGCCTTGTGGCAACGCGCCATTTCCGGAAAGCTCCGGTACTTGCCGGTACCGATCATCAGACGCGAGCGGAAAGTGCGGCCGGATATCGTCAGGGACATGCTTACAGTTTACGCGGCATACGGTGCCGGGGTGTGTGATGATTCCCCGCGGTCACGCTTGGGTTACGATCGGCCGACGTGGAGAGCGGCGATTCCGAACGTGAGATATTCCCAGTCGACCGGGTTAAAGCCGGCTTCCGTTATCATGCGCGCCAGTTGTGGGGCGTCTGGAAACTTGCGCACCGATTCGGGCAAGTATCGGTATGCTTCCGGCGCCCCGGAGATCGCGCCGCCAAGGACCGGCAGCACCCGGCGGGAGTACCAGTTGTAGACGGACGCGAAAGCCTTGTTGGGCGGCTGCGTGAATTCGAGAATCGCCAGCGCGCCGCCCGGCCGCAGCACGCGCCGCATCTCGATCAGCCCCGCGCGATAGTTCGCCAGATTGCGGTACCCGAATGCGATCGTAACCAAGTCCAGACTCGAATCCGCGAAGGGAAGCGCGAGCGCGTCGGATTCGACCAGCACCGATTTGAACCGACCCCGCTGAAGCTTCGCCTGCGCTCCGGTGAGCATCGGGTGGCAGAAATCGCCGCCGATCAGTGTGCGGCCGGCTTCGTGTTCGAGCGCGATCAGCAGGTCGCCCGTGCCGCAGGCGAGGTCGAGCACTCTGGCCTCAGGGCGCTTGAGAATGCCGCGAACGCGCGCCACAGTGCGGTTTCGCCAGTAGCGGTCGACATTCGCCGAAAGCAGGTGGTTGGCAACATCGTAGCGGCCCGCTACGCGACCGAACATCGACCGCACCCATCGCGAGGCTTCCTGTTCCGAGCGGGAACCCTCGGGGGTTGTGCCCAGTGTGGGGCCGGCGGAGGGTGAAGGCGATTGCGGGGAGTGCCGAATCATGCTGCCCGGCAATCCGTCAGAGCGCGATCGATCGCCTGTTGAACCGCCGCCACCGGCACATCCGATCGCACCACTACCTCACCGATCCTCACCGGCAGCACGAAATGAACGCGGCTCTGAATTGTCTTCTTGTCCCGCACCAACCGGACCTGCAGTTCCGTGCGGCCGATGCGATCGCAACTGGGGATTGGCCCATAGCTGTCCAGCACGTTTGTGATGGCCGCACCGTCGGCAGGGGAGATCATAGCCAGGTTTTCGGCGAGATACGTTGCAGCGCGCATTCCCCACGAGACGGCCTCGCCGTGGAGGAAACGCGTGTACTTCGTCTCCGCTTCGAGCGCATGTCCGAACGTGTGGCCGAAATTGAGGATGCGACGCAGTCCCGATTCCCGTTCATCGGCGGATACGACTTCGGCCTTGATGCGCACGGACTCGGCGATAATGTGGTCCACCACTTGAGGCGCTTGCGCGAGAACCTCGTCGCGCCGCTCGGCGAGGACGCGGAACAGGGGCTCGCTGGCAATCACGCCCGACTTGACGATCTCGTACAGACCGGCAAGATACTCGCGCGGGGGCAGGGAAGAGAGCACGGAGGGATCGACCAACACAGCGAGCGGCTGGTGGAAACTGCCGATCAGGTTCTTGCCCGCAAGGAGGTTGACGCCTGTCTTGCCGCCGACGGCTGCGTCCACCTGGGCGAGCAGAGTGGTTGGAATCTGGATCACGGGGATGCCGCGCATGAAGATCGCCGCGAGAAATCCCGCCATATCGGTGACGATGCCGCCGCCGACGGCAACGACAACACTCGAACGATCGGCGCCGTTTTCCGCCATCTGCCCGGCGAGCTGCTCGATATGAGTAAGGCGCTTGTTCTCTTCGCCGCCCGTGAAAAAGAGCGTCTCGGACGGGCGGGCATTGAGCGCCGAGAGCACTCGCTTTCCGTAGAGCTGCCAGACATCGCGCGTCGAAACCAAAAATAAGCGGCCGTGTCCCGGGGGCAGGAACTCGGCAAGGCGGTCGATCGCGCCTCGTTCCACTACTGCCGGGTAGGTGTTCCGCTGGGTTGCGACCTGAAACTGAGGCATCCAGTCAAATGATAGCGGTCCGCGCCGGGCGTAAGCCCGGCGGCAAGGCTGAAGCCATGCTCCACGGTGTTATTTCGCTCGATACGAATGGGCTTCTGCGTCCAGAACCTTTGCCTCCCGGGGGCGATGCATCACTTTCAGAAGTCCCGCATAACGCCGGATCATGACGGACTCCAACGACCGGTGCTCCGGATGGGCGCGCGCGATATCAATTGCACGTTCATAGTCTTTCGCCGCGGCGCCGAGATCGCTGGCCCACTCTTCTACGGCGGCCCGATTCGTCAGCGCGGCGGCGACGGCCATGGAGTTCTCGCCGAACGAACTGCTCATCGTCTCCGAGGCCTGAGTCGCATATTCGCGCGCGAGGCCGAACTCCCCTCGGGCGGAGTAGACGTCGGAGAGCATCTCCAGCAGGATGGCCACCTGAGGATGAGCGTCGCCGAGTACGGTGTGATCGATCCGGAGCGCGCGCGACAACTCGTCCTCGGCAAGGGCCAGCTTGTTTTCCGAGCGGTAAAGCTCCGCCAAACCGGAATGCGCGCCCGCGACCTGCTCCTGCGGTATGTCCGAATTGTTCTCCATGATCCACAACGAGCGGCGCAGCAGGAGCTCGGCGCGCGCCCGGTCGCCGGCCTTGAGCCAGGTGGTTCCAAGACCACGCAGCACTACCGCCTCCGCGCCTGCATCGTGTTCACGGCGGCACATCTCCAGAGCTTCGTTCCATCGGTTGACGCTGGCTTCCCAGTCGCCGTTCTGGCCGTCGATATCGGCCAATCCGACAAGAGCCGACAACCGCTGCTTCCACGAGACGGCTGCGAGTCCGGCCGACTCCGCGAACAGTGGCTGGGCTTCCGTGCTTCTACCCTCCTCGCGAAGGAGATCAGCGAGACTGTTTCGAAGCAACGCTTTCGATTCCGCATCGCATGACGGAGAAAGGAGCATTTCCCGCAGCAGACGTTCCGCGTCGGGGTAATCACCGGAAGTCCGGTACAGGTCCGCCAGATCCGCGGTTGTGACCGCCAGTCTGGAGCTCAGGCGTGGGTCGCCGCTGAGCGCCTGGCGGGCGCGCTCCAGCCACTCTTTGGCGTCCTTAAGACGGTCGAGCCGGCGATAGGTCTGGCCGAGACCGATCGCGGAAACGCCTCGCTCCCCCGGCGTGCGGGCGGTTTCCCAGCTCTGCTGAAAGAGACGGAGCGACTCCTCGTAGTTGTGCGTCTGGTTTGCAGCCAGCCCCGCATCGTACACGGTCGACCACTTCTCGACTGAAACGGGGCCTTGCGCGAAAGACCCTGCCGGCGCAATTGCCGTAAAGACAGACATGCAGATCGCAAGCGCAGTTGGGCGCATTCAACTCCTCCTGCGGCCGGAGACACCTCCGGCCAGACATACTTTTCGTATCGGACAGATCCGGCTGCAAGCTACTTGGCCGGAACAGCTTTTTGGGCGACGGTCGCGGGGGAGACGGGTGCGGCCGAGGTTTCCGAACGGGGAGCCGCCGCAAGAAATCGTGCCTTGCAGGTCTTGCTCAACCTCATTATCTCATCGGAACTTTGAATATTCGATGAAAATCGACGCGATTAAGAAGTTCGATTGGGCCGTATATTCCCGCGGTTTTGATCGGACTGCGCCGGGCGTCGGCAAAGTGCCGACGCGGCACGCAAAAAGTGCGTGCGCCACGGACTCTGGTTAGTTTTCCGATGGCTGCTCGACCTTGTCGATGACGAGCACTTCAACCGCTCCCCTGTTCGCATCCAATCTCAAGCCGAGCTGCTGCTGAACAGCCGCAAAAAGATTTCGATCTGGAGTGGGTGGACGACGAAACTCAATTCGGCGGGCAGTTACGGAAGCGGGCGAGTGCCGGCGATGGCCCCGATAAGCCGGATCGTACTTTTCGGAAAGCCCGGTTTTATCGACCACGGGTCGGTCGAGTACGCCCTGCTCATGAATGGAGAGGCGAACTGCGCGATCGTCGCGTTGCGGGCCGGCAGCTAAGAGCAATGCGGCTGTGCTCAGCGCCGCGCGGAAGCCCGGCGGCAGGGCCGAAGCCCCGTCGCCACAAGAGGCTGGAGTGTTCATACGGGAATTTTGTCACATTGTAGAATCGCATTGGCGATGGACTGCGACTTTCTCGTAATTGGCGCCGGCGTCGCCGGCCTGCGCGCGGCGATCGAGTTAGCGAAGTCGGGAACCGTCCTGGTCATCGCGAAGGACGCGTTGAGCGAATCCTCTTCGGAATACGCGCAAGGCGGTATCGCCGTCGCCCTGAGCGACGACGACGAAGTCGCTCTGCATGAACAGGACACGCTCTACGCGGGCGACGGACTGTGCGACCGGGGGGCCGTGCATACGCTGGTCGAAGAAGGCCCGGCCGCCATTCAGGATTTGATCGACTGGGGCGCGGAGTTCGATCGCGAAGGGCAGAAGCTCTCGTTCACGCGGGAAGGCGCCCACAGCCGCAACAGAATTCTGCACGCGCACGGCGATTCCACGGGACGCGAGATTGCCCGCACCCTCTACCGTAAGGCCGCTTCGCTTGCCGACATTCGTTTTGAGAGTTATTCGGCTATTACCGATCTTCTGATTGCGAACGACCGAGCCGTGGGCGCCGTGATCTTCGACGGAAAGAGCGGGGCTTTGCGCGACGTTCGCTCGCGCGCCGTGCTGCTCGCCACCGGCGGATTGGGCCGCGTCTTCAAGGAAACCACGAACCCCGATGTCGCGACCGGCGATGGTGTGGCGATGGCGTGGCGGGCGGGCGCGGAGATCAGCAACATCGAGTTCGTGCAGTTCCATCCGACGGCCCTGCACGTGGAGGGTGCGCCGCGTTTTCTGCTTTCGGAAGCTCTGCGGGGCGAAGGGGCGATACTGCGGAATAAAGACGGGAAGGCGTTCATGAAACGCTACCATCCGCTGATGGATCTGGCGCCGCGCGACGTGGTGTCGCGGTCGATCGTAACGGAAATGCGGCGGACGGGTTCACCGCACGTCTGGCTCGATCTTACTTCGAAAAGTGCCGAGTTCATTCGTCGTCGTTTCCCGCGAATTTACGAGACCTGTCTTGCTTATGGCGTCGACATCGCGCGCGAGCCGGCGCCGGTTCATCCCGCGGCTCATTATGCGATGGGCGGCGTGTGGTCCGATCTGGAAGGCCGCAGCTCTGTACCGGGCCTGTATGCCGCGGGCGAAGTGGCATCGACGGGCGTTCACGGCGCGAATCGCCTGGCCAGCAATTCTTTGCTCGAAGCGGTGGTGTTCGGGTTGCGCGCGGGCCGGGCGATGAGTTGTCACGCGAGCGACCGGGCTGAAGGTTGGCCGAGCCGGGAACCGATTATCGCGCCGATGGCGACCGAGCGCGCGGTTCGCGAACTTACGTGGGAACATTGCGGAATAGTGCGGGACGCGGCCGGCCTCGAAACCGCTATCGATACGCTGGAACGGATGGCATGGGTGGCCGCCGAACCGACACTGGTGGCGATCGAGCTGCGGAATATTCATCAGGTCGCCGCTTTGATCGCGGAATGCGCACTGTGGCGGGAGGAGAGCCGGGGCGCGCACTATCGCACGGACTTCCCGGACAAGCGGCCGGAGTTCGCGCGGGCGTCCCGCGTGTCGCGCACGCCCACTGTCGCATGAGATTTCTTTTCACCGCTTTCATCCTCGCGGGCCAAACGTCGCTCGAGGCAGGCAGCCCGTGGGCGGTGCTGTGGGCCGGTCCCGGCATTCTTATTGCCAGCCTCATGATCGCGTGGGGCGCCGAAGCCACGCAGTTTTTCCTCGCGCAGGGCATCGCGCTGGCGGTACTCGCGCTGCTCCAGACCTTGCCGGAGTTCGCCGCCGAAGCGATCTTCGCATGGCACCGTGAGGTGCCTCTGATGTTCGCCAGCCTGACGGGAGCCCTTATGCTTCTGACTGGAATCGGTTGGCCCATGATCTATTTTTCGGCCGCGACGGCATACCGGCGGGAACGCAAACACCCGATGCGATCGATTCGCCTTGAGGACAAGCAATCGGTCCAGATCGTCAGCCTCCTGGCGGGCGTTGCCTATGAGTTCCTGATCTGTGGAAGGGTTCTCTGAACATTTTCGACGGTGTCATGCTGAGCGCGATTTGCGCCGCATACCTTTGGATCATGAGCAGGCTTCCGCCCGAGAAGGCGGAGACGCTCGATGAGATCTCGGGCGTACCGCGCGCTATCGTGCTGGCGTCGAAGCCGTTGCGAATAATCGCGATTCTCGCGTTGTTCATCGTGGGCGGCGCCGGCGTTTTCCTGGTGGCCGATCCGTTCCTGAGAGGGCTTTTCGGGCTCTCCATGCTGGTTGGCGTCTCGAGGTTCCAGTTCGTTCAATGGATCTACCCGCTGGTTTCCGAAGCGCCGGAAGGGATCTCGGCGTTCTATTGGGCACGGGATCACAGGCGAGCCTCCATCGCGCTGATGAATTTGATTTCGAGCAACATCAACCAGTGGACGCTTCTCGCCGCGCTTCTTCCCATGGTTCTTTCGGTAAGCTTGGGCCACCCGGGCGCGATTCCTCTGGACGCGACGCAGATCCGCGACCTGCTTCTGGCGCTGGGGCAATCCCTGCTGGGCGTAATTTTCCTGATGAGCATGGAACTCGCATGGTGGGAAGCGGTGGGCCTGTTCGTGCTGTTCCTGGTCTCGTTGAGCACGGCCGGAGAACTGCTCGTTTATGTCACACGGATTTACTTCGCATGGTGTGGGGTGGAAGCGCTGCGTTTGATCGGCGGCAACCGGAAGGCGGCAGCCCTGCGGCATTTCCGCGATATTCTGATGCCAGCCCAATGAAGCGATTGATCCGGAAGGCGCTGAATCGCGCCGGCTACGTGGTGTTCAACACGCGCAGCCCGCATGGTTACGCCCAAGACGGCCTCTTCACGATGCACAGCGACCATTTTCGGCGCGATGAGGCGTTTCGTGAGGCTTATGCGCGAGGCGTCAAGGCCGGCCATGGAGTCGATCCAGGGATGGAATGGCGTGTTCATGTGGCGCTCTGGGCTGCCTCAACTGCATCGCGGGCGGTAGGAGATTTCGTCGAATGCGGCGTAAATGCGGGGTTTGTCAGCTCCGCGATCATGCAGGCGCTCGATTGGCGAAACTCAAGTAAGCAGTTCTATCTGATCGACACCTTCAGCGGACCCGTCCTCTCGCAGTATTCACAGCGGGAAATCGACGCCGGCCGGGACGTGGTGGCGAAATCCGCGCTAGCAGCCGGAGCTTATGTGACGGATTTGGAGCGCGTGCGCGCTAATTTTTCGGAATGGCCCAATGCGCTGGTGGTCCAGGGGACGGTGCCCGACGTGCTCGACACGCTGAACTTAAGAGAGGTCGCGTTTCTGCATCTGGATATGAACTGCGCACTGCCGGAACGGGCGGCGCTGGAGTTTTTCTGGAGCCGCCTCACGCCGGGCGGCATCGTCCTGCTGGACGATTACACTTATTTTGGCCACGGCAGCCAGACGGAAGCGATCGACTCAGTGGCCGAACGACTGGGATTCAAGGTGCTGGCGCTGCCGAGCGGCCAGGGATTAATCGTAAGGTGAAAACCCACCGGCGACGAGATTGCCGGCGCCACGTCAACCGTTATTCGTCGTCGTCTTCGTCCTCGTCGTCGAGATCCTCGTCATCTTCGTCATCAAGGTCCTCGTCGTCTAAATCTTCATCGTCGAGGTCTTCATCCTCATCTTCGTCGTCCAGATCGTCTTCGTCGAGAATGTCTGTCTCATCCTCATCGTCTTCGTCCACGGCATCGATGTCCTCGTCGTCGATGTCGTCGTCGTCAACCAACTCGTCGAAGCTCAAATCGTCGGGATTGCGTTTCGGCGGGCTCAGTAACCAGTCCCGGGCGGTCGTGAAGTTTTCCAGGTACTCCATATCCCCTCGATTGCAGTTTACACGGTCGCTGTCTGTGCGCAACTGAAATAAGGCAGGTTCTTCCGGCCACTGGGTTACACTGGGATTTCAACAAAAATGAAGCCGCGAATTCGTTCCACGACGGTGCTCTGCGTGCGCCGCGATGGAAAGGTAGTAATGGCTGGCGACGGCCAGGTAACGCTGGGGTCCGAAGTGCTGAAATCCACGGCCCGCAAACTGCGCAGGCTTTACAACGATAAGATCGTGGCGGGATTTGCCGGGTCTACTGCCGACGCCTTTTCGTTGTTCGCTCGTTTTGAGGCCAAACTGGAGCAATTCAACGGTAATCTGCCGCGCGCCGTGGTGGAATTGGCGAAGGATTGGCGAACCGACAAGGTCCTGCGGCATCTGGAAGCCCTGCTGTTGGTGGCGGACACGAAGAATACATTCATCCTCAGCGGGAACGGGGACGTGATCGAGCCCGACGAGGATGTGGCAGCGATCGGTTCGGGCGGGCCTTTCGCGCTTTCCGCTGCGACGGCGCTGATGCGCCATACGAAGCTTTCGGCACGGCAGATTTCCGAAGAGGCAATGAAGATCGCGGGCAAGACCTGCATCTATACGAACGATAACGTTACCTGGGAGGAATTGTCCTGAGATGGTAATTTACCTGCCGGGACAATCGATCGAGGAGGGGCCGGTTCTGGACGAGCTGACCCCGCGCGAAATCGTCCGCGAACTCGACAAGTACGTGATCGGCCAGCCGGACGCCAAGCGCGCGGTGGCGATCGCGCTGCGGAACCGCCTGCGACGGCAGAAGCTTCCACCCGAGATGGCCGACGATGTGATGCCGAAGAACATCCTCATGATCGGGCCGACCGGGGTGGGCAAGACGGAGTTGGCGCGCCGCCTCGCCAAACTGGCGAATTCGCCATTTATGAAGGTGGAGGCCAGTAAGTTCACCGAGGTGGGGTATGTGGGGCGGGACGTCGAATCGATGATCCGCGACCTGGTGGATATCGCGATCGATATGATCCGCGAGGAGAAGCTGGATGAGATCGGCGACCGCGCCGAAGCCAGCGCCGAGAACCGTCTGCTCGATCTTCTCGTCCCGCCCGCGCCCGAGAACGCGGAAGACAATCTGAAGACGCGGGAAAAGATCCGCGAGCGTTTGCGCGACGGCAAGCTGGACGAGCGCATGGTCGAAGTGGACGTGAGGGACCGGGCTCCGACGTTCGAGATCGCGAGCAACGTCAATCTCGACGAGATGGGCATCAACATCAAGGACATGCTGCCGGCGATGTTCGGCTCGCGCGGATCGAAGAAGCGGAATATGCGGGTGGCGGACGCGATGGATTACCTGGTGCAGGAAGAAGAGCAGAAGCTCATCGACATGGACCAGGTGACGCGGATTGCGCTCGATCGCGTGGAATCGAGCGGGATCATTTTTCTCGACGAGATCGATAAGATCGCCGGGCGGGAAGGCGGGCATGGTCCCGATGTGAGCCGCGAGGGCGTGCAGCGCGACATCCTGCCGATCGTGGAAGGCACGACGGTCAATACGCGGCACGGTTTTGTACGCACCGATCACATCCTGTTCATCGCGGCGGGTGCGTTCCATGTTTCGAAGCCGAGCGATCTGATTCCGGAGCTGCAGGGGCGGTTCCCGATTCGCGTGGAGCTGAAATCGCTGACTGTGGACGATTTCGTGCGCATTCTCAAAGAGCCGAAGAATGCGCTGGCGAAACAGTATGTGGCGCTGATGGATACCGAAGGCATCAAGCTGACTCTGACCGACGACGCGCTGGAAGAAGTGGCGAAGTTTGCGGCGCAGGTGAATGAGTCGTCCGAGAATATCGGGGCGCGGCGGCTCCACACGATCATGGAAAAGCTTCTCGAAGAGATTTCGTTCGAAGGGCCGGACATGCGCAAGAAAAATGTCAGGGTGGACGCGGTTTATGTGCGTAAACAGCTTGCCGATATTGTGAAAGACCAGGATCTGAGCCGGTATATTCTCTGATGTGATGTGCCAAACCGACTCCCTATGGTCGCGGCTCTGTAACTCGCTGGTGCCGGCACTTTTGGTGATGCTGGCGGGGTGCGGGTATATCGGGGAGCCTTTGCCGCCAGCGCTTAATCGCCCGGTGATCGTGACCGATCTGGCGGCGGTGGAACGCGGCTCGAAGATCATCGTCCAGTTCACGATTCCGAAAGTCACCACGGAAGACCTGCCGATCAAAGGGAACGAGGACATTGAACTGCGGATCGGTACTCCGAATGATCCGTTTGACATGGCGGCATGGCAGCGTACGTCGGATCGCGTGCCGGTTTCGGCCAAGGGCGCAGCCGCTCGCGTCGAAGTGCCGGCGTCGAAGTGGTATTTGAAGACCGTCGACATTGCAGTGAACGTCCACGGCCCCAGCGGGCATTCGGTGGGGTGGTCGATGTTCGTCATCGTTCCTGTCGTACCCGCCTTACCGGTGCCGGAGGCCGTCGCGGCCACCGACGCGCCGGACGCGGTGCATCTCGAGTGGCACGCGGCGGCCCCTGAGTTTCGCATCCTCCGCAAACTGGAGGAAGAGGCGAACTGGAATCTGCTCAGCACATCCACCAAGCCTTCGTATGCGGACAACACGATCGAGTACGGAAAGACTTACCAGTATCTGGTGCAGTCCATCGAAAAGACGGGCGCCACCACATACGCCGAGAGCGACCTTTCCGCTCCGAAGACATTCAAGCCGACGGACAAATTTCCTCCGGCTGTTCCGGCGGGGCTCACCGCAGTGCCCGGTTCGCGCAGCATCGAGCTGGTGTGGGAACGGAATACGGAGAAGGATTTCGCGAGCTACCGGGTCTATCGCGGAGGGCAGTTGATCGCGGGGAATCTGACGGCGCCCGCGTACAGCGACCGGGACGCGAAGCAGGGCGTGAAATACCAATACCAGGTGAGCGCGCTGGATAACGCGGGCAACGAAAGTGTCAAATCGCCGGTGGCGGAAGGTGTGATTCCGTAGAATCCACCGACGGCGCGATCGCCGGTGCCACGGGTATACTGAGTCAAATGAACTGTAACAAGGTCTTCCAGGCCGAGCTGGCCGGGGCAGCCCGGTAACCGGTTCCATGCCCGACTCGTGGGCGGGTCTGACATCGAAGCCGGAATACCTTTGGGGAGCGATTTGCGCCTTCGCCGCGCTGGCGGGCGTCATCGCTTTTGTTATCCGCAACTACCTGCGCCGGCGTCCGACGCCCGAAGAACTGGAGCGCCGGCGCCGCGCGACACTCCATCGAATGGGAAAGATGGGGGATGGCGAAATCATCGACGTCGAGACGGCCTCGATTGTGTATTCGTACAGCGTGGCCGGCGTTGTCTATACCGCTTCGCAGGATCTGGTTGCACTGCAGTCGTTGCTGCCGCGCGATCCGATGACGATGGTGGGGTCGGTTTCGGTGAAGTTCGATCCGCGCAATCCGGCGAACTCAATCGTCCTCTGCGAGGATTGGACGGGGCTGCGCAATCGGGCTTAAGCGGTGTTTACGACGCTTCATCGCATGACTGGGCTGGCCGCGGCCATCGCAAATATTGCCCCGTCGAGGTACTCGCTCTTATAGTCGGCTTTCCGCTCGATCTCAAGATACCGCTCGGGAGCGAGATCCGACCCTTTATGAGAGATCGCCGCGGTGGTTGTCGACGAAGTGCTTGTCGATCGGCCTTCTGCCGTTGAAACCTTCATTGACGCCGTGCCAGTGGTCGATATCGTCCTCATCCATGCGCCAGCAGAGGTAGACTTCTTCGCCCCGGAACAGCGTGGGAAAATCGACGAGGCCGATATCGAGATCCTTGACCAGAACGCCGAGGTCTTCGATGCGCTCCATTGAGTTTTTCAGTGCCTGGGCGTTGGAGTCGTACTGGGTTTTCCACGCTTCAGCCGCGGCGGTATCGACATTGAGGCCACCCATCATCAGAATGCGCTGGGCCAGATTCTGAATCGCCTGCTCGGCTTCCGCGTAGTGCGCTTTCGCCTGCACCGCTTCACGGATGCTGCGGCCGACCACGGGCAGGGCCGCGCGTGCTTCCGCGAGCGTGAAGTAACGAGGCATCGATTTTCGATCAGGCCGTAACCGGCTGTTCGTCATGCACACGCGTGTAGTGGGAATCGACGTACTTGTTCAGAATGCCGATGAACTCGGCTACGATGGCATCGCCGCGGAGCGTGGTTGAAAGCCTGCCGTCCACGTAAACGGGGGCCACGGGTTCCTCGAAAGTGCCCGGCAGCGAGATGCCGAGATTGGCGTGCTTCGATTCGCCGGGACCGTTCACGATGCAGCCCATCACAGCGACCTTCATCTCTTCCACGCCTTCGTATTGCTCTTTCCAGATTGCCATCCGATCGCGGAGGTAGTTCTGGATCTGGTCGGCCATGTCCTGAAAGAAAGTGCTGGTGGTGCGTCCGCAGCCGGGGCAGGCGGTCACTTGCGGGGCGAAACTTCGAATGCCGAGCGACTGCAGAATTTGCTGGCTGACGAAAACCTCTTCGGTGCGGTCGCCATCGGGAAGAGGCGTCAAGGAGGCGCGAATGGTGTCGCCGATGCCTTCCTGCAGCAGGACGGACAGAGCGGCGGTGGTGGCGACAACGCCCTTCGAGCCCAAGCCCGCTTCAGTTAGTCCGAGATGCAGAGCGTAGTCGCTTTGGGCGGCCATGGCGCGGTAGGCGTCGATTAAATCCTGCACGCCGCTGACTTTAGCGCTGAGGATTATGCGGTCTTTCGGAAGGCCGTGGCGCTCGGCTGCCGCACCAGATTGAATGGCACTGGCCACGATGGCATCGAGCGTCACTTCACGCGCGTCTTTCGGCTCGGGGCGCTTATTGTTTTCGTCCATCATGCGGGTGAGCAGCGCGCCGTCGAGCGAGCCCCAGTTCACGCCGATGCGCACCGGCTTGCCGTATTCGACGGCGGCTTCGATCATGGTGCGGAAATTATCGTCGTGCTTCTTGCCGATGTTGACGTTGCCGGGATTGATCCGGTATTTCGCCAGCGCGCGGGCGCAGGCGGGAAACTTCTTGAGGAGGAGATGGCCGTTGTAATGGAAGTCGCCGATGATGGGCACGCGCACGCCGAAAAGGTTCAGGGTATCGACGATTTTCGGGACGGCTTCGGCGGCGGCTTCGGTGTTGACGGTGACGCGCACGAGCTCGGACCCCGCGCGGGCGAGCGCCATGACCTGATTCACTGTCGATGTAACATCGGCGGTATCCGTGTTGGTCATGGACTGGACCACGATGGGATTCGCTCCGCCAACCTTCACACCGCCGATATTCACCGCCACCGATTTCCGGCGCGCGATCTGTGCCATAAGAGGCATTTTATCAGTGTGTCGTCGATTACCCGCAATCTTCCTTCCAACGCCGCGTTCTTGTCGCTCGCAATGTAGGGCGGCCAATTCTGGCTGCAGCCGCTTTTCAGGCGGCTTCAAACTTCCTTGAGAAGCTTCGTTCCGCGGACGCACTTCATCAAAGATGATTCACCACGAAAGGCGGCTGCCGCACTGGGACCTGACAGGGCAGCCTTTGTTCGTAACGTTCCGATTGCATGGAAGCCTCCCGGTTGGCAGGGCGTTCCCTCCTGGGCTATTGACCAACGGAAAAGCATTTGCTGCGATGGATCGTTTTCTGGACAGGGCCGATACCGAGCCGCGATATCTTCGCCATGCCGGAGATTGCGGAGTTGGTAGTTTCGTGTTTACTCGATGGGGATCGACGTTTTCATCGTTATCAACTGCATTCCTTCGTGGTCATGCCAAATCATGTTCACATGTTGGTGACGCCGAGCGTTCCGTCAACGAAGTGGCTTGGACCGCTGAAGGGCTTCACAGCTTACCAGGCCAACCGGATTCTGGCGCGCACCGGCGCGTTCTGGCAGGAGGAAAGCTACGATCACGTAGTGAGGTCGGAGGCTGGGTTGGAGCGTGTGCGGCAATATATCGAAAATAATCCGGTGAAGGCGGGTTTGGTTACCAGTGCCGAGGATTATCGCTGGTCGAGCGCGGGTGGGAATGGGAGGGCCGCCTGAAAGGGCGGCTGCAGCCAGAATTGGCCGCCCTACATCGGCTTTGCGATGAGGGTGTGATGACGGGCGCACGTAGCGACGTTCGGGTGGCGTGGTGTGGCGACGTGCGGTGGTGTGGCGGGTTTTACGGCGTGGGTAGCGCGACTCTGCTGCACGAGCGCAGCAGCAGCCAGCCGGCAAACGGCGGTAATGCTACCAGCCAGCACACTGGCGTGAATCCGAAATGGTCGACCAGACTTCCGATCACCGGCGAGATCACGGTCTGTAGTAACCCATAAGCGAAGACCAGCGCCGAGATGGCCGTGCCCGCGTGGCGGCCGCCCCAGATGTCGACCGGAATCGTATAGAGATTGACGCTGCCCGCCGTTACCCAGAAATAGCTGGCCGAGATCGCGAGCATCGCCCACAACGGCGTTGAACTTAATGGGACGAGCACCGTCACCAGACAACCGATCGCGCTCACCAGCGTTCCCATAACTCGCGCCTGAACCGGTGGCATTCCTTTGTTAATGGCGCGGCGCGAGATCCATCCGCCGACAAACGCTCCCAACGTCGACGCCACCGGCGGAACCCACACATACCAGGACGCCGCTTGCGTCGTCAGTCCAAAGCTCCGGACCAGATAAATCGTCGTCCAGTTCGACCAGAGCGTGTAGATTCCCATCCACAGGATGTTTGCCACCATCAGCACCAGCAGCCGCCGGTCTCCCAGAAGGCGACGAAACGCGCCCGGCTCGCGCTGTGGCGGCACTTCCTCGTAAGGGCGGATTTTCCCGCGTACCGCGATCCAGACGGGAATCCACGCGAAACCGAGCGCCGCACAGACGAAAAACGGACTTCGCCAACCGGTCATCACCCCCACAAGTAACGGAGCGCCCATGCTGCCGATACTCAATCCGACCTGTGTCATCGCGGCTCCGACGGCGCGATTCTTTGGTTCGAGATAAATTGCGTTCACCTTGCCTGCCGCTGGAACGCCGGCCGATTCCCAAATGCCCAGGAAAACGCGTGCTCCGACCAGTTGCCAAAGATTTCTGGTCCAGCCGCAGAGTGCGGCCGCCAACGACCACAACGCGACGGCCCATACGATACCCGCTTCGAGCCCCACGCGATCGAGAAACCATCCAACGGCGGGCGACGCAAATGTATAGGAAAACGAGAATGCGGAGAGCAGCCAGCCGTAGTCCGTATTGTTCAAATGGAACTCGTCCATGATGCGCGGGCCGGCGGCCGACAGGATAAAGCGGTCGAGGTAGTTCCACGCCGAAGCCAGCGCGAAGACGGAAATGGCTGTCCATCGCGCGGCCTCGGAACTGGCCGTCGGGCGCGACGCGGCCTTACTAACATTAGTTATCATTACTGGATCAGATCAGGTCGAAAGACGAGTGTATCCTGATGCGGCAAAACAGGGGGGAAGAAAAAACCCCTCCTGCTGCAACCCTTAAGCGGAGGACAACGAGCCGACTATTTCCGGCAAGGCTCCCGAAAGCACTCACCTCGGACCCGTCATCCCAATCGCTCTGGTGTTGCAGCAGAGGGCAGGTTTGAGTTACTTCTAACGATTCGCGATTAGAATAGCAAACCTGAGTCCACAAAGTCTCGTTTTTAACCTATTGATTCTAATCAGATGGATGAATCATTCCAAGACGCCAGGCGTAGTGCAGTGCGTCAAAGGTGTGTCGGTATGACTCAGTACGTGCACATTCCCCATATTCCATGGCCCATGACCCGGAAGCAGTTTCCGGAGGTACACCGTGCGTTACATTACTTATGGCCTATCCCTGAACGCGACGGTCTCTGCCACGCCAGAACTGTTCGCGCAATTCGCGCTTGAGAATTTTTCCGGTGCCGCCTTTCGGCAGCGGGTCCGCGGAGAACACATACTTCCTCGGTAATTTGAATTTCGCCAAACGCCGAGCGGCAAAATCGTGCAGTTCTTTCTCCGTACACGTTTGACCCGGTTTGACGACCACGAACGCTACCGGTATTTCACCCCAAATCGAATCTGGCGCACTCACTACCGCGACTTCGGCGACCGCCGGATGCGCGGCAATCGCGTTCTCGACTTCAATCGACGAGATGTTCTCCCCGCCGCTGATGATGATGTCCTTCCTGCGGTCGACAATCTGGATATATCCTTCGCTGTCCCAGATGGCCATATCTCCGGTGTGCAGCCATGGCCCGCTCATGACGGCTTTCGTGGCGTCGGGATCTTTGTAATAGCCATCCATCACGTTGTCGCCAAAGATCACCACTTCGCCGATGCTCGACATGTCGCGGGGGACGTCATGCGTCGCCGCATCCACCACGCGCAGTTCGGTTCCCTGGAGCGGCCATCCGGCCATCGCCTGCCGACGGTAGCGTTCGTGTTCATCGGAATAACTGACCGTACCTTTCCTGCGCGAACTCGCGGCCACGGGGCTGGTCTCGGTGAGTCCGTATCCAGCCAACACGTCGCAATGGAACGCCATTTCCATACGCTCGATCAACTCGGGCGAGGAGGCCGCTCCACCAATGTGGATCTGCTTGAGCGTGGACAGATTGTAATCCGCCAGGCCGTGAAACATGAGAAGCGCCCCGGCCATGGTCGGAACTACCGACATGGTGGTGGCGCCTTCTTCCTGAATGAGGCGACAGACGGTTGCGGGATCGAATTTGCGGATCATCACCTGCTTCAGCCCCATCATCGTCGCGGTTTGCGCGCGCCCCCAGCCGTTGGCATGGAACAGAGGAATCGTGTGCAGCTCGACGCCGTTGTCGTCATGGTTGAAGACACCCGCTACCGCCATCGCGTGCATGTAGACGGTCCGGTGCGACAGCATGACGCCCTTCGGCGTTCCCGTGCTTCCGCTGGTGTAAAACAGTTCCGCGATGGCGTCCTCGTCGTAAGTCAGAATGTCCGCCCGCTGCGGAGTTCCGGCGGCCAGAAAGTCCTCATATTCGGTATCGAGATTGATGGTTCGCATGCCGGGCCATACCTTGCGCAGCGGTTCGATAAACGAAGAGAAATCGTTTTCATAAAACAGGATTTGCGGCTCGGCATGCTGCAGAATCGCGCCCAGCTCGGCGGGCGTGAGGCGGATGTTGAGCGGCATCACGATGGCGTGGGCCTGTGGCGCTCCGAAATATCCTTCCAGAAGCTGGTGCGTGTTGAGGCTGAGAAATCCCACCCGGTCACCCGGTTTGACGCCTGCCAACTGCAGCGCGGACGCCAGCTTTTCGCAACGTTCGCCGAAAGCCGCATAGGTGAACCGTTTCGCGCCGCACACTACGCCTGTTTTGGAACCGTAGAGATCGATGCCGCGATGCAGGCATCGCAACGGTGTCAGAGGAATCTTCATTCGGGGCTCCGGTTCCGGAACAGCGATTCTATCGCGGATTCTGGTGTAGCATTCAGGGGTGGCGAATTTGGCCGTGAAAAACAGCGCGGAAGTCACAAGGGAACCGTCGTCTCCCTCTGTGCCGCAATCGGCGCGCCGATCTGCCAGACCCTGGCAGATTCTTTGCGGACTGGTCGTTTCCGGCTTTCTGCTGGCGCTGCCCGGCGGGTTGTTGCCGCTTTGGGGCTTTCACATCCAGCCGAATTTCGGCACGGCGGCCAACTTCTTTCTTGTGCTGGGGCTGGGCGTCATTGGTGGCGGGGCGTGCGCGCAGCGCCTGGGCCGCCACACCTCGCTCCAAAGATTGCTGGCGGTGGGGTATTTCACCGCCGCCGCGGCCTTGTTGCTGCTGGCGGTGGCAGCGCCGCCGGCACAAGTCTGGTATCAGTGCCTCGCGCTGTTCGTGACGGGAATGGCTGCGGGCATCATGAACACGGCCGTTCTCGAAGCTCTGTCTTCGCGCACAACGGACAGGGACGGCCTGTGCGCCGACACGCCCTGCTATGAATCCAATCCGGCGGCCGTCACCCTTACGGGAGGAATATTTTTCGGAGCGGGCAGCGTTCTCGCCGCCCTCCTGCTGGCCCAATCCTTCGGGGACAGCGGGGCCATGCGTCTTCTCGCCATTACCGCGGTCATCCCGGCGATGGTGGGAATTTTCGCCGGCTTCCTTCGCATCGACGTGCGTGAAGTCCCGGAAGTCTCGCTGGCGGATTCGTTAGAGGACCTGCACAGCCCGCTCGCGATTCTGTTCGTGCTGCTCTTGTTCTTCCAGTTCGGCAACGAGTGGTCGATTGCGGGCTGGCTGCCGATCCTTCTCATCGATCGCCTGGGTCTGAGTCCTGCCACCGCCGTCACGTTGCTGGCGCTTTACTGGGGGGCGTTGATGGTGGGGCGGATTGTCGCGGCGCGGCTGCTGCGCGTAGTCCGCCATGGAAGGCTGCTGGGGGTGAGCGCATTTTGCGCCCTTTTCGGATGCGCCGCCCTGGTGGTGGCCGGCAGCCGGTTTGGCGTGGTGGTTGGTCTTCTGCTCACCGGCATGGGTTTTTCAGCTATCTATCCGCTCGTTGCGGAGCGTATTGCCAGCCGTTTTACCTACTATCATCCGGGCTACTTCAACGGAATCTTCACGTTCGCGCTGACCGGCGGAATTCTGGCGCCTTTCGCGCTGGGGCATATGGCGGTGGACGGCGGTTTGAAGATGATTCCGCTGGCCGTGATGATGGGGAGTTGCGCCGTTTTCGCGCTGGTGTTGTTGATCTGGCTGGGCCATAAAGTCTCCGGGCATTAGCCCGCTGTTTAATCCAATCGGTTGACGCGAGGTATACAATAGAAGTCGAAAGGTGGCCGTAATGTTTGCGCAAAGCTTTCAGACTGCTGGTCTTGGTGGCCTTTCCGGAACGGAGCTCCTGGTAGTGCTCGGGGTTGCGGTGCTGCTATTCGGCGGCAAGAAGATTCCGGAAGTCGCCAAGGGTTTGGGTGAAGGCATCAAAAACTTCAAACAAGCGATCAAGACTGACGACGATCCTCCAGCCGGCAAGAAAGAAAAGGAAGAGGAAGAAGTCAAGAAGTAGAAGCGGGCGTGAGCTTCATGCGCTGCCGGCAAGTCGGGCGGCTACGGCTTCGGAAGAATTCCAAAACAAAAATTGCAGAAAATAACCCCGCAAACGCCATGCCGGCATTTGCGGGGTTTCGATTCAAGGATCTCTAAGACGCAGCTTTCTTCGCCTTTGGCGGCACGATTGCGTCCTTCGCCGCTTTCGCGACTCGGAACTTAACCACCTTCTTGGCGGGAATCTTGATCGTTTCGCCGGTCGCCGGATTACGGCCCAAGCGGGCCTTTCGATCCACGCGAACGAGCCTGCCGATACCCGGCAGCACGAAGACCCCGTTCTTCTTTACCTCGCTGATCGCGAGACTGGAGAGGTGGTCCAGAATTGCGCGCGATTGCTTATTCGTGACTTCGCCTTTTTCCGCCAACCCGCGAACTAACTGGGTTTGCGTCATTCTCTGAGTGGCCATCAAACCTCCTGTTAAACTTTTCGCGAACCCCGCAAACGCGCGAACACCCTGTGTTTACAGGGCTCCGAAGCATCTGTTTGGCCGCGAGTCGTTACAATCATACGGAACCAGGCAAACGATGTAAAGCAAAAAAGATGCTGAAACGCCCGCCTATGGCATGTTTTTTCAGTTTTGTGCGCTGCCGTCCCAGCTTCCGTCCGCGATCCAGCGCTCGACAAAGTAGACTGGAGTTTCATGTCTTTTGAGGAAGTTGTCGAGGCCGAAGGCCACCTGATCGATTCCCACGTCATGGAACAGATCTTCGATAAGGTGGTCGAATCGAACGGCCGTTTCGAAGTCGAGCAGTTCCGCATCGGCCGCACCAACGGCGATCCCTCGTTCCTTCGGCTGCGCGTGGAAACGCCCACGCGCCAGCAGATGGAACACGTTCTCTCCCAGCTGCTCGCGATCGGTTGTTCGCCCGCCGAGACCGGAGACGCCGCGCTCGGAATGGTGGAACGCGACCGATGCGCGCCGGAAGATTTCTACTCCACCAGCAACCACCACACCTCCGTGCGGGTCAACGGCGAGTTCGTTGAAGTACAAAACCAGCGCATGGACGCCATGATCGTGGTCAATGGGAGGGACACTGCAAACCCTGAAGCCGCGTGCCGCCGGCTGCGGGATCTCAAGGCGGGTGACATGGTGGTCACGGGCACGCGCGGCATCCGTGTCGCCCCGGAGGCGAAGGAGCGCGATCGTCTCGCCTTCGCGTTCATGTCGAATGAAATCTCCTCCGAGCGCCAGGTCGAAACGGCGGTAAGGCAGACGGCTTCGCTGGCGAGGCAGACGAAGGAACAGGGCAAAACCATAGTGGCGGTGGCGGGTCCGGTGGTGGTTCACACCGGCGGCGTGGCCGGTCTTTCGAGGCTGATCCGCGGGCGCTGGGTCGACGCAGTGCTCAGCGGCAATGCGCTTGGTGTGCACGACATCGAGTCTGCTTTGTTCGGAACCTCGCTCGGCATTCGACTGGCGGATGGCAGACAGGCCGAGCACGGCCACCGGAATCACATGCGGGCAATCAATGCGATCTACCATGCCGGCGGAATCGCCGGGGCGGTCGAGAGAGGCCGCCTGAAATCCGGCGTGATGTTCGAATGCGTGAAGAACAAAGTTCCCTTCGTTCTGGCCGGCAGCCTGCGCGACGACGGGCCGCTGCCCGAGACCATTACGGACATGAACGCGGCCCAGGACGCTTATGCCGCAGTGCTGAAATCCGCCGGCCTCGTGATCTGCCTGGGGTCCATGCTGCACTCCATCGCCACCGGGAACATGCTGCCGAGCTGGGTAAAGATCGTCTGCGTCGACATCAATCCGGCGGTCGCTACCAAAGTGAGCGACCGCGGCACCGGACAGGCCGTAGGGGTTGTGACCGACGTGGGGCTTTTTCTGGAATTGCTCTCTCGAGAACTGGGCGAAGGGCGACCCGGCGAATGACGAAAGCATATACGGATGACCACGCGGCCGCAGGCATCAAAGCGCCTTTGCCCGCGATTGAAACCTGGCCCAATCAATTTCCCGGCTATGAGATTGAGATCGCCGTCCCCGAGTTCACTTCGGTGTGCCCGAAGACCGGGCTCCCCGACTTTGGGACCATCACGATCCGGTACGTTCCCGACAAGCTCTGCCTCGAACTGAAGTCGCTCAAGATGTATACCCTGGCCTATCGCGATCTCGGCATTTTCCAGGAGAACGTGGTCAACTGCTTTTTGCGGGATATCGTGAAGGCTTGCCGGCCGGTGCGCGCCACGGTCACCGGCGAATTCGAATCGCGCGGCGGCCTGAGCTCGCGGATGGTGGCGGCTTACGAAAAGACGGAACACACCAGGCAAAAGATACGGAGCGAGTCACGACGTGGCCGATGAATCCGCGAAAATAGCCGAGTTGAGCGCGATTGTCCAGGCGGTGCGCGAGCGCGTTCGCGCGCGCTATCCGGAACCGAACGGGCTGGGCGATCCCGGTAACGGCGCGCAGCCGGCGATCCGGGTTCCGATCGCCGACCTGATGCCGGTGGTCCACGCGCGCGATGCCGCGCAAGCGAAGATCGCCGCCATCGGGAGCGTGAATCCGCGCTCCGGCGGACTCATCAACAGCGCGATCCAGTTCGTGAAAAAGACCGTTGCACGCGGGCTGCGATGGTTCGTGCGCGATCAGATCGCCTTTAACCGGGAAACCGTGGCGGCGATCGAAGCGATGATTGAAGCGCTGAACGATCATAACCGGGCGCTGGTATCGCTGGCGGGGCACCTCAATGAGCAGGTCGAGGATGCGCGCGCTCTTAAGGATCTTCGCAGTCACTGGGCCGAATTGCGAGGCGATTGGGACCGCAAGGTCGCGGCGAATGAGGTCCAGTTCCTGCGCAGCGTGGCCGATCTGCAGGGCGCGTTCCAGCATCGCTCTACGCTGATGGAATCCAATTTCCGCGAGATCGTGAAAGCCCAGCACGCCGACTATCTGGGCGCGCTGGACCGCACGACGATCGATATTCAGAAGCGCCTCTGGGTGGATTTTCAGAAGGTTCGCGCCGAATATGGCCAGATGATTCACGACGAGTTGCGCATCATCCGCCTGCGCCAGCCGACCGCAACACCGCCAGGCGCAACGGCAAAACCAGCCAAGGCCCAGCGTTCCCCTCTGCAACCCTCTGAGACGCAGCCCTCGCCGCTGCCCGGCTTCGATTACACGCGCTTCGCCTTTCGTTTTCGCGGACCCGAGGAACACGTCCGCAAAACGGAAGAGTTCTATAAGCCATACTTCGCCAGTTGCCGTAATGTCCTGGATATCGGTTGCGGCCGGGGTGAGTTTCTCGATCTAATGCGCGAGATGGACATCGTTGCGCGCGGGATCGATCTCAGCGGGGAGTCCATCGCCCAATGCCGCGACAAAGGACTGAACGCGGAGACTGCCGATTTGTTCACTTATCTCGGCCCGGACACGATCGACGAATTCGGCGGTATCTTCGCATCGCAGTTGGTTGAGCATCTGGATCCGGCAAAGCTGCCCCAGATGATCGGCCTCTGTGCCGCCAGTCTTCGGCGCGGCGGCGTGCTGGCAATCGAAACCCCGAATCCCGGCTGTCTGGCAATATTCTCGACCTACTTCTATCTCGATCCGACGCATACTCGTCCGGTCCCGCATCAATTGCTCGAGTTCTACATGGAGGAAGCGGGGCTGGGACAGATAGAGGTTCACGAACTTTCTCCCGCGGTGGAATCGATGCCGGAGATCGCGGACTTGCCGGAACAATTCAGGAAACGGTTCTTCGGCGGGCTCGACTACGCAATCATCGGACGTAAGTTGTAGAATGGTTTTGACGCATCCGCGTCATGCGTTGCGCGTCATGTATTGAACAACGGACACGAGCAGCTTGTGTGCGTTCCCGCTGGGAGGTCGTCCAACGGTAGGACTGCAGATTCTGGATCTGCGTATCGGGGTTCGAATCCCTGCCTCCCAGCCAAATCGTTTAAGCCGCGGCGGCCGCTGAATTGATCCGGGCGTACTGCAGCGCGCCGCGGGCGACGGCGTTCAGCGGGTCCTTGGACATGCGAACCTCGGAAATCCGGATCGGCAGCTGGTGTTGCTGGAGTGCCGCGGCGAACGTGCTCCGAAAGCCCTGCGGAAGCGAGGTCCCACCGGCCACCACCAGCGGAATGGCTTCGGCCAGCCGGGGAATATCCGGCGAGTTGGTGAACACCTGAACCAGTTTCTCGATCACTGTCCGGATCAATTCTTCGTAGAAGACGCGGACGGCTCGCGGCACCGGTTCGTTCGAGGGAGTCACAAAAGAAAAGCTCTGCTCCTTCACCACGCGCACACGGCTCGATTTCTCGCCTAACACCGCGGCAGCGCTGCTATCGATGAAATCGCCGCCGCGCGGAACGCTGAAGTCGAGGACCGGCACCGCGAGATAGGTCAGCGCGACGTTGCAAAGGCCGGCCCCAAAGCTGATTCCGACGCCGGAGTACTGAGTATCTTCGCACTCCGCATAGACAATGGCGTCGCCTTCCTTGACCGCCGAGGCCCTGAAACCCATGCGGTTGAAGAGCGCCGTCAACATCGACTCATGGTTGATCAACTGCGCAGCCGAGGGCACGTCCGACATATCGATGCTGGGGCTGGGGACGCTGAATACCAGTGGTTCGGAAAGTGAGCGGCTCGGTCCCAGCAAACGCTCGAAGATCGTAGCCATTATGTCCATGGCGGTGCTTTCGTTCGGGTTGAGGACGCCGCTCTGCATCGGCCGGCGCAACTCGGAATGGAACAGCTCGGCAAAGGTCAGGCTCCAACCGCCCCAAACGAACAGTTTGTCCTTATCGGCCAGATAAGGAACCTGTCGCAGGCGCAGGCTGTTCTCGACGACCAGGGATCGGGGAATCTCGATGAATGCGTTCAAATCCGCCGATATGCTCTGCGGGCCCTCACTGTCGCTCCGGCAGCAAACAATGCGGCTGGTCCCCACGTCAACTCCAACGCCCGAAACATTCATATTTTCCAAAGCTCCTCTCCCTATTTACCTTATGTATGAACCCTCGGGCTAAACTCCTGTTACCCGAGTTGCGAGGGTTGCGGATGGAGACGCTGCCGCCTCACCGGCTCTTGTTCGGAACCGCCTCCAGATATAGTACCGAGCCGCACGACCTGAAATCATTCGCCAGCCAGGATATTACCTGAAACCACCTTTTCAGGAAACCCTTAAATCCGAATTCTTCGTTTGACGATGCCGCAAAGGCATCCTCAAGGCTCATCCCCAGCACTTCCAGGCCCGACCTCAGCCGCCGCGAAACTCGAAATCCCGCTGCCCGGAACAAGCGCGACAGAGTGCCTGAACTGTAGCAGAACAGTTGAGCTTTCAGCTGGAGACCGTTCCATTTCGATGGTCTCAGTAAACACTGGATACTCTTCGCGTCCGACGCCGCGACGAAAAGGCGTCCATCTTCCGCCAGCATACGGTAACATTTCGCCAGCAGGTTTTCGGGATCGGGCACGCATTCGAGGGTATGAAACAGAAGAATCGCGGGGCACTGTCCCGGGTCTGTATACCGCTCCAGGTCCTCCAAAGGCACAATGAGCGCCAAATTCCGCGCCGCTTGGGCAACCGCGTCCGAATACTCGGCGGGCCCGCTGTAACCGACCGGTCCGCGATGTCCCAATTCCTTCAATTGACCCCGCAAATGGAACCAAAAGGTCTTCATGGAATAGCGGAGATGTTCCGCGTGGGCAAGGGGATACTGCTCCTCAAGCGGGTTGACAATGGTCAAAAGATCGCACCGCAGGCATCTCGACATCAGCCGGCCGCCTACGCTGCTGAATCGCATGCGCGAACGCTTGCGGCCGCAGACCGGGCACGCGGGAATGCCGCTCTTTCTCTTCCTTGGGCGTTCCTCCAGCACCGCGTCCCGGCCCGCCCAGGGGAGGCGGGCGAAAGCCCGTTTCTCCTCCTCGACAGCCGCGTCCATGTCGGCAGGCGGATCCGCGACTGCCAGGCGAAATTCGGATTCGAGCTTATTCAACGCCCGTTGATCGACACTCCGCGCTGCCTCGTGCTGGAGAGGCGCAGGGTCGATATCAGGTTCAACGGAGTCTGTTGCGCCGGAACTTTCCGTGGCGTCATCGGTAACAACCGGATCGATCGGCTGCAGATTTTTCCAAGCGTACGAACGCGCGAGCTTCATGGTGATTCCCAGCCCCAAACGCCGCTCCGCGAGAGATCTGTAGTCGAACATATGTGCTATTGGCGAACCCCGACCACCAACAGCCTATTGCCAAACGCCATTGAGTAAGCCTATCAAACGGAGGATGGCAAAGGGAACCTCTGTTAACCTCCGTTAACAGCCACAGCACATCGCGCCGACCCGGCACACCGGCATTCCGCGAGCCGATTGCTACTGTAGAAACGAAATGCTGTCAGTCCACCTCGATACCGGCAAGGTTGAGGTCCGCCATACCGTGCAACCGGACAGGCCAGCCGGCTTCGCTCTCATCCGGCTGCTCATCGGGGGCATCTGCAATACGGATCTGGAATTGCAGCGCGGCTATTACGGATTCTCCGGAGTGCCCGGGCACGAATTTGTGGGCGAAGTGGTGGCCGCGGACTCACGGGATTTGATCGGCAAACGTGTCGTGGGCGAGATTAACCTTGCGTGCGGACATTGTTCCTGGTGCAGACGCGGAATGGGCCGCCACTGTCCCGGCCGGTCCGTGCTCGGCATCGTGCGCCATCCCGGCGCGTTTGGCGAATTTCTGACCCTGCCGGAAAACAATCTGCACGTGATCCCCGATTCCATTCCCCTCGAAGCGGCGGTATTCACCGAACCGCTCGCGGCAGCGTGCGAAATTCTGGATCAGGTGCAAATGCCGTGCGGAAGCCCGATCGCCGTGTTGGGCGATGGAAAGCTCGGACTCCTCGTCGCACAGGTTCTGCAGGTGAACGGATACCGGGTGCATCAGTTCGGCAGGCATCCGGAGAAACTGAAGATCGCCGCCAACGCGGGTGTGACAACGGAGGTTCGAGGTGAGCGTCTTCCGGAAGCCGAGTACCGGTGGGTGGTGGATGCGACCGGGTCGCAGGCGGGTCTGCATGCCGCGGTCCGAATGGTGGAACCCCGCGGGACCATCATTCTGAAGTCGACGGTGCATGGCGAGATTCCTCTGGATACCGCGCCGGTGATCGTGAACGAGATTACGCTGGTCGGCTCACGCTGCGGGCGCTTCGAGCCGGCGCTGGAGCTGCTGCGACTGGGCGCGGTCGATGTGAGCTCGATGATCTCGCACCGAATGCCGCTTGCAAGCGCATCCGAGGCGTTCGAGCGGGCGGCGCAGAAGGGCGTCCTGAAAGTTCTGCTCTCAAATTGAATTGCTATCATGACCCTCGGCGGCGGGATGATCCAAGCTTGGCCTTGATAGAGCCTGTCTTTAGTTGAAGACAGGGTCTGATTCAGCCTCTTCGGGGTTACCCCGGGGAATCGTGAATACCTGAGATTTCGTCGCGTGAGCGACACTGCGCTGCACGCAGAACGGCTCACGCAGGGTGAGACTCGTTGGAATGTTCCGCCGCCGCTTCGTCATGCGGAATCCGTCGCTTCTCCGTGCGCTGGCACGGTCGTTCCTCGCCGGCGAACCCACGGCCGAACAGATCGCCGCTCGCGCCAGCCGGACGCTCGGCAGGCAGTGGCGCTGGCTTCGCCCATTGGCCCAGCGGTACCTCAACTCGGTCGCCGGCCGGACGCGGCCACGGCACCGAGACGTGGTTCAGTTCCTTCTCACAGACCGGGGCCTTGGACGAGCCTGGTCGAGATACATTGATGAACTATCGGTGTCGCAATGGGTTAATGAACCGCAGGAGATGCAACCGGTGTCGGCGGCCGGGACTTGGGATGTCCCGCGCATCGAGTCGATCGGAGCCTTGTGCGACTGGCTTTGGCTCGATCCCGGCCAACTGGATTGGTTCGCCGATCTCAAGGGGCTGGGCAATAAGAAAAACCGCCCGCGGCTCAGACACTATCACTACCGGATACTGTCCAAGCGAGACGGCAACGTTCGACTGATCGAAGCGCCTAAGCCCCGATTGAAGAAGCTGCAACGGCAAATCCTGAGTGGAATTCTCGACCACATCCCGCCCCACCCCGCGGCGCACGGGTTCCTCAAAGGGCGATCTATCAGGACCTTCACCGCGCCTCACGTGGGTCAGCGAGTCGTCCTGCGGATGGACTTGAGCAATTTCTTTCCCACCTTCTCAGCCGCGCGAATCCAGACTCTTTTTCGCACGGTGGCCTATCCCGAATCGGTTGCCGATCTGCTCGGAGGAGTCTGCACCAGTGCCGCGCCACGCGACATGTGGACTGGGTTGACCCACGACGCGCGGTCCTTGTATTCCGGACCGCACCTGCCGCAGGGAGCGCCGACTTCGCCCGCGCTGGCAAATCTGTGCTCGTACCGCGTCGATTGCCGATTGGCCGGTCTCGCGGAATCGGTCGGAGCGAGATACACGCGTTACGCCGACGATCTTGCCTTCTCCGGCGGCGAAGAATTCGACAAACGCGTCGAGCGGTTCTCAACGCATGTCGCCGCGATCCTGCTTGAGGAAGGTTTCGCCGTCAATCACCGCAAGACCCGCATCATGCGCCGGGGAGTGCGGCAACACCTCGCAGGGATCGTCGTCAATGAGCACATGAATGTCCGCAGGCGCGATTTCGATCTCCTCAAGGCGACGCTGGCCAATTGCGTGCGACTCGGTCCGGAGAGCCAGAATCGCCGCGGGCACGCCGGCTTTCGTGCGCATCTTGAAGGCAGATTGGGGTTCGTCGAGTCGATTAACCCGGCGAAAGGGAAGCGCCTTCGGGCGGTTTTCGAGCGGATCCAGTGGTGAAGATTGGCCGGTTCAGTTCGTCGTCTTCGCCCGGAACGGATTCTCGATCCGAACGCCATTGATCTTCGCCCCGTGCTGCAGATCTTCGGTGTAAAGGACGGTGCAACTCGCTTCGGAGGCTGCGGCGACGATCAGCGAGTCGTACCAGGACAGCTTGTAACGGGAACAAATGTCGAGCGCCTCATGGAACAGGTCGACCGATGAATGAACTGCAAGCATGGGCTTGAGAACCGCCTCCAGATACCGCCGCGCATCGGGGACGGTAACAGACGAAGAGAACTTTCGAATTGCCACGGCCAGAAATTCCTGGATGACCTGATAGCTGACCACACTGCGGCGCTGTGTGAGGGCATCGCGAATCAGATTGTACGCAACATGTTTTTTCGCTTTCGGCGCCTCAACGTCGATGTCGTACACGAATATGTTTGTATCGAGGAAAATTCTACCGTTCATTCATTTCTTCGCGCGTGAATTTGCGTCCGGCCCGAACGTATTTGAGCTCTTTCTTCAGCGCCTCATATTGTTCCAGCGCATTGCTCGGCCGCGCGTAAGACTCCAGCCACTCGCGAAAGGCCTGATTCAGCGTTTTGTGCTGGGACTGCGCAATCCGCCGGGCCTGGTCAATCAGCTGTTCATCGGCGCTCAGCGTGATATTCTTCATACGATTCCAGTGTACACAAGGCTCGTGTACAACCTTCCCGTACGCTCACACGCCCGCGAGGCGGTTCAGCAGATAATCCACCACAGTCAAAAGTATTGACCCGAGCACCGCCGGGAGAAATCCGTAAACGCGAAATCCCGGAACGAACGCGGATGCCAGCATCAGCATTAGCCCGTTGATTAGGAAGTAGACCACCCCCAGCGTCAGAACGATAAACGGCAGAAGAATGACCTTCAGAACCAGACCCACCGTCGCGCTCACGAAACCAATCACCAAAGCGGCAATCAGCGCGGATCCGAAGCTGTCGACCTGAATACCCGACACAACGTTGGCAACAATCAGCAGGGCGACCCCGCTCAGAATCCAGTGAATGATCCAATGGCGCATACAATCTCAGTTTGACCCGCGCTCAAAAGTGGCGAATCGCTCTTCCAGATCGGCCCCCAGCCGCGCTTTTTCGTTCTTCTCCAAATAGGCGCTGCAAGCCGCTGTCTTTTTACCAGCCGTGCAGGCAGGGGCAACCGTCCCGTATTTCCGGTCTTTCCAGTAACTTGCGCCGGGAGCGAACGAATACTCAATGCTGTTTCGCACCATCTCTTTCAGATCGGCGTAAGTCAGGTTGTAAGTCAAAACGGCTCTCTCGAATTCCTCGGTTAACTGCGATCGCGATACTCCCTCATCGTCGGTCGAGAGCGCCACCGGAATACCGTATTTGCGATAGACGGGCAGCGGATGCCGATCGCCCTTCACGCCGAGAATAACGTCGTTACTGGTCAGGTTGATCTCAACGGCCACATGGCGCTCGCGCATCTCCTTAAGCAAACCGGCAGGGTCCTTCTCGTACATCAGATCCACGCCGTGCCCAATCCGTTCGGCATGACCCAACTCCACAGCTTCGCGGATATGAAGCCGCAGCCCGTCCGGCGGCACAAGCCCGGGCGCGAGCTCGCCCGCATGGAGCGTGATGTGCACGTTCGGATAGATGGTCTTCGCATAATCCACCATCTTCATGTGCAGATGATAATCGTGCATCGAATTGTAGCCATCTTCGGCCTGAACGAAATTCACCGCCACCACTCTCGGATCGGCCGCGGCGATGGCGAACCCCGCGATGACCTGCGCGAATACCTGTTCCTTCGGGAACTCACGCAGCACCTGATATACATAACGAACCTGCAATCGGCAGGCGGCGGAAGCGGGATTCCGCGCGCATCCGAGCTTTGTCAACCGGGTCTGCTCCATCTGATCCACGCCAGCCGTTGCGGCGGTCACCAGCTTGGCGAGGCCCCCCGATTCCAGCTTTTTTCTCGTGGCTTCGAGATCGTCCGTAAGGCCCACCGTTCGCCCCAGCGCTGCAATCGGGCCGCCGCCGGAAAGTGCCATCAGTTCGAGATACGATTCGTTCTGGTCGGCCGCTCGCTCGGCAACTCCCGCAGCCAGATCGCCGCTGCCCACCGCGCCGAACTTGTCGAAAGTGTCGAAAAAATGGTCATGCCCCGACTGCTTGCCTGGCACGAAATTGCGCATTGAGAAACTGTCGATCAGGGCGTTGCGCAGAGCATTGTCGGTCCGGATCGTGGCCACGTCCACAAGGCCCGGGGCGCATGCCGCGAGAGCCATGGCGTTCTTGTCTACGCACAATCGCTTCTCCACGGCTGCTTCGAGGAAATCCTCGGCATAAATCGCACCCGACAGATGGTTGTGCAGGTCCGCGCCTTTGGGCATTTTGTAGAGGAACGCGAAAAGCTCGGGCGGACTCTTCCGCAATTCCGCCATACGCCGCTCCATCGCCGGTGGACCTGCGGCGACAGCCGCGGTAGTCAGAAATGAAAGAATTACGATCCCGCGCCGGAACATTCGTCTATCATCGCAAGAACCGCGTGGTGCGGGCCATCGTTATTCTGTGGCCTGCATTTCTGCGGTTGCCCACTATACGCGGACGACGGAAAACGATCGTCCGCGCCACGGTATGCCTCTAGCAGAGCGCGGCGGCGTGCGAGTCGTCCGCGTGATAAGAACTTCGCACCAGCGGCCCGGCTTCGACGTGCGCGAAGCCCATCCCCGCGCCCGCCCGCCGGTAGTCGTCGAACTCCGCCGGCGGAATATAGCGCACGATCGGCAAATGTTTCGGTGATGGCCGCAAATATTGCCCGAGCGTGAGGATATCGACGCGATGATCGTGCAGATCGCGCATCACCTGCAATACTTCGTCCTTCGTTTCGCCCAACCCGAGCATCAAGCCCGACTTCACCGGTGTCTCCGGACGCAGTTCCTTTGCGTACTTAAGCATCTCGAGCGACCGTTCATAGCGCGCCCCCAGCCTCACCTGCCGGTAAAGCCGCGGCACAGTTTCAGTGTTGTGGTTCAGCACGTCCGGCCGGGCATCCATCACGATCTTCATCGCCGCATGGCTTCCCTGAAAATCGGGTACCAGGACTTCGACTTTGCAGCCAGGGACCCGTTCGCGGATCGCTTCGATGGTCAATTTGAAAAGCTCCGCACCACCGTCCCTGCGGTCATCCCGGTTCACGCTGGTGACAACCGCATAGCGCAATCCCATGATGGCCACGGCTTCCGCGACGCGCCTCGGCTCGTCGTAATCGACCGGCAGCGGGCCGCCCTTCTGCACTGCGCAAAACCCGCACCGGCGCGTGCAGACGTTCCCGAGAATCATGAACGTCGCGGTGCGGCGATTCCAGCACTCGCCCACGTTGGGGCAAGCGGCGCTCTCACAGACCGTGTGCAGGTTCAAGTCTGTGATGAGTTCCTTGAGTTCGCGGTAATTCCGGCCCACCGGAGCGGGCGCGCGAAGCCATTTCGGCCTCTCGGGCGCTTGTGGCCCAATTGTCAGCAACACCGTCTTCAGTGTACATTGGACACGGCGGGAGGTTTCCATGATCAGGGTCATCACCATCGAGCGCGAATACGGATGCGGCGCCGCGAATATCGCCGGAACGATTGCGGACCGCCTCGGCTGGAAGCTTTGGGATCAGGAGATCACGGCCGAGATTGCCCGGCGCCTCAAGTGCAAACACGAAATGGTCGCGGAGCGCGAAGAACGTTGCGACTCCATGTTCTACCGGCTGATCAAGGCCTTCATGCGCGGCAGTTTCGAGGCGCGAATCGATACTGCCGACCTCGAAGTGCTGGATGCCGAACACCTCGCTATTCTCTTCGAAAAGGTCGTGACCGAGATCGCCGAGCGCGGCAATTGCGTGATTGTAGGGCGCGGAGCGAACTGGTTTCTGCGGCACAGGGATGACGCGTTCCACACCTTTCTGTACGCGCCGTACGATGAAAAAATGAGGCGCACGATGGCGCAGGGTGAAAGCGAGCGCGACGCCGGAAATCTGCTCGAATCGGTGGATCGCGAACGCGCCGCTTTCGTCCGTAAGTATTACGGCAAGGAGTGGCCGGACCGCTCGCTCTACAATCTGATGATCAACACGAAGGTCGGGGATGAAGCCGTGATCGCGGCGGTGCTGGATGTAATCGATATTCTGAACAACCAGCGCGTCAGCGCGCGGACAGCCGGTTCTCGAGCACCAGTTCCGGACGCATATTCTCCCACTGCAAATCGTGACTCTGTGAATTCCTGAGAGCCGCGGCCGGGATCATCCCGATCAATTCACTGCCCGCGATCTCAATCCCGCGAGCGTCGCATCTTTGCTTCACTGCGTCGAAAACAACATAGAGCGGTGTACGCTCGAAATCCACCAGATTGATCGAGACCTGGACCTGGCCCCGCGACTCCAGCGGAAGGCCGATCGATTTCACTGCGGGCAATCCTCCCGATGACTCGCGAATTTCCCGCGCAATCTCGCGCGCGGCCTGGAGATCAGCCGTCCGCAAATTGATATTCCACGCGATGAGGAATTTCCGCGCCCCGACGACGCTGGCCCCGGCCGTCGGATGCCGCCCCGTTCCGAAGTCCGGGGCAAGCCCCGCAGGCGCCAGCTTGCGAACATTCTCCAGCCGTTTACACTCCGGTCGCAGGGCTGCCGCTTCGTAAAAATACACCGGCACACCGAGCTCTTTCCAGATTCGCTCGCCAAGCGTATGCGCCAGCGCAGCACACTGCTCCAGCGTAGTGCCCTCGACCGGCACCAGCGGAATCACATCCGCCGCACCGAGCCTCGGATGCACTCCCGCATGCCGCATCAGATTGATCCTGTGGACCGCCTCGCGCACTCCTACGAACGCCGCCTCTGCAACTGCGGCCGGCGCACCGGCAAAGGTTAGCACCGATCGATTATGATCCTGGTCCGACGTCGTGTCGAGCAGCAACACTCCAGGCACCGCCGACACCACCCGCGTTATCCAGGAGACAATCGCGGGATCGCGCCCTTCGGAGAAATTCGGAACTGACTCGATAATCAAACCCGCTCTCCGACCAGGATGCGTCCGCTGACGACCTTGTCGCCGGCTCTTTACTTACCAGCCGCTTTGCCTGCGCTGATCAGGTTCGCGAAGATCCGGTACGCGCCTGGCACGCCCGCCGGCAATTCCCGGAACCAGGAATACGCCGTGAAAACATAAACGCCCTTCCCGTACCGCGTGTACAGCATTCCGCCCGGCAGTTCCGGATTACCCTTATCGTGCGTTTCGAGCGGCGTCTCATACTTCGGGTCCCACTTGTTGGAAAAATAAAGCCCGCGCTCCTGCACCCATCCCTCAAAATCGGCAGCCGTAATCTTATTCGGAACATTCAAAATCGGCGACGCCGGCAGCAGCACCTTCACCGGCGCAGTTTCATCTGTCACGCGCGCATCGTCGCGGCCAAACGTGAAGGGATACGGGCCCAGATGATCCAGCGCCTCCGCCACCGAAGGACTGATCCGCGCATCGGCCCCGTTGTTGTATTGCACGACCAGCGTGCCGCCGTTCTTCGTGTAATCGAGCAGCCGCTGCTGGGCCGCCCGCAGATCTGCTCGCACGGAATACGCGCGCACGCCCGTCACGATCGCGTCGTAAACGCTCAGGTTCCCCGACGCGAGTTCTTTGTCGTCGAGGAGATCTACCTCGCACCCCATCTGACGCAGGGCCTCCGGCACCTTGTCTGAAGACCCCATCACGTACCCGACGCGGCGCGCCAGCACCTTGAGCGGAATCGCGGAAAGCTTCCCCTCGGCGGGCATCAGCACGGTCTGCGCCGGAATATGCGAATACGGAATCACGTCCACCCCGGTGGATATTTCAACGGCCGCGGACTTCGCAATGACCTTGAAGTTTCCCGACCCCGACCCCGCGGGGGGCATTAGTCTGAAGCGCACTTCCTGCTCCGACCCGGCCTCTTTCAATTGAAACGGCGCGCTGGCGGGCGTGACCTTCCATCCCTGCGGCGTCTCCAGCCGAACCGCACCTGATTGATTTGCCGACAAAGCTCGTATCTGCAAACTGAAATCCCGCGCCGCACCCGATGGAAACACGAAATTCTGCGCCGGCAAATCGATCGCGAACGGCGGCTCCACGACCACAGGCCGCACATACTCGCCCTTCGACGGATCGGCGGCCCGGTAATGCAGCGGCTGCGTAATGGAAAACGGCGCTGAATTCAGGAAGAAATCGAACCGTGCCACCACCTCGGGCAGAATGTCCGCGCGGCCGATGAGGTTCTGATCGGAAATGTTGTAGCTGCCCGGGTCATGCGGCTCCTTGAGCCAGAAAGGCTGGGAATAAGGCTGCGCCGCGGAAATTTGCACCGGCACTGTAGTGACATCCGGCTTGTTGTATTCGAGCGGCTTGTTCCTGACCCCGGCATCCGCATCTCCCCATCCGCTCAGATGGATTCCGGCGAGCACTATCGGCAGCCCGGACCGGTTCAACGCCGTCAGTGAGATTTTCGCCGTGCCGCCCGGCACGAAACCCGGAGCATCCGCCTGCGCTTCCGTGCGCAGCCCGGCGCACAGCGCGATCGCTTCGTCGATCTCCTCCAGTTTCCATTGCGCCCACGCTTGCCCGGCACGCGCCAGAACAGCGACCGCCGGACGCGCCTCCAGAAGCGCGGCAACCGTTCTCTCGGGATGCAGATCGTCGAACTCACTCTCCGCTTTCGCCAGCAGCTCCCCCGTCCGGCCCGCCCCGGGAACACGCGTCCAGGATGTATCGATACCGTCCAGAACGCCCTTTTGCGGCATTTCGCCGGCGACGAACGAGAGCAAATTTTCGGACGATCCGTATGCGAGGGGCGCGCCCTGTCCCTGGCTTCGGTGTTCGTTCCGGCTGATCACCGAAATTTCCCGAAAGGAACGGCCGATCACCGGATCGAAATCGCCGGTGTCCAACGTGATGACAGGCTGAGTGGGGAACGGATCGGGCCCACGTCCGGGCCCCCGGCCCCCCGCCTGTTGGCCAAGAGCAGCCGGTTGACCAGCGCCCGCGGCTTGTCGCCCCGCGCCGCCGGCTTGCCCACCACGGCCCGCGCCTCCGCGACCGACAGACGGATTTAACGGCGCGAAACGGGATCGCATCAGTCTTCGCGTCCGCCACGGTTTCACCCATTTCAATTGCTCGGGAAAACGGCTCGGATTGCCCGCCGCCTCGTAAGCTTCCTTCCCCAGAATCGCCGACGCTTGATGATGACCATGCCCGTCGCTGGGCGTACCGCTGAAAGAAAGGACGATGACGTCGGGTTGCTCCTGCCGGATCACCCAGACAATATCCGCCAGCGTGCGGTCATGTCCCCAATTCGTCATCGTTTCCTCCACCGACGTGGTGAATCCGAAATCGATGGCGCGCGTGAAATACTGTGCTCCGCCGTCGTCGCGCCGCGCGGCCAGAAGTTCCTGTGTGCGCAGCACGCCCAGCAGCGCTCCCTGCTCCAGCCCGAGCAGGTTTTGACCGCCCTCGCCGCGCGTGCAGGAAAGATAACCGGTGCGAACTTTGAGGCCGCGCGAAAGGTACGCCATCACGGCGTTGTTTTCATCGTCGGGGTGCGCGCCGATCATCAGAACGCTTCCCAGCACGTTCAACTTCGCCAGCGAGTAGCGGATGGCGGGCGTCCCGGTCAGAAACCCTTCCTCCGCCCGCAGAGGCAAAACACAGAGTGCGCATAAGGCAAGCCCGATGAATCCCGCGCCGTACTTACTCATTCTGTTCATGGTATTACGGCCGACGTGCCCGGAACAGCTAATCTAATGAAGGAATGCCAAGCCGCAACAAACGCTGGAACTGGAAATGGTTCAGGGGGCGTCCCCGGGGAGTCTTCACCGCAAAGGCTTCGACCGGGCCGGCGGCCGTGGCTGTTCCCCGCATTGGTCTGGCCCTCGGCGGCGGTTTCGCCCGCGGCATTGCTCATGTGGGTATTCTCCGGGTTCTGGAGCGGGAGAAAATTCCGCTGCATTGCATCACGGGAGTGAGCGCCGGGGCTATCGTCGCGGCCGCCTACGCGAGCGGTGCGACCACGGAAGAAATTGCCGCTGTCGGCAGTGCCATGCGGTTTGGGGATGTGGCGAAATGGAGTCTCTCCAAGCTCGGCTTCGCGGGCAGCGATCGCATGGTTGGGTTCATGGCGAGGCTTCTCAAGAAACTGCGGTTCGAAGACATGCGCATTCCGCTTGGTGTCGTCGCCACCGACCTCCGCGCCGGAAAGCCGGTTTCATTCCGCGACACCGGGGAAATCACGCCCGCCATTCGGGCTTCCTGTTCGTACCCCGGTCTCTACCGGCCTTTCGAGATCAACGGCCGCACCTACGTCGATGGCGCGATCACTGTCGAAGTTCCCGCGCATCTCGCCCGGCAGATGGGCGCGACGCACGTGATCGCCGCGTGCATTCCGAATCAGGATGAAACCTTTCAGCCGCACAACATGTTCCAGGTGGTCAGCCGCTGCTTCCAGATCCTGATGTCTTTTAACGAAGAAGGCTGGCGCAAAGAGTCCGACGCCGTGGTGATCCCCGATGTGGGCGCGATTCCATGGGATGGATTTGAGAATGCAATGGCCATGATCGAGGCCGGCGAACGCGCCGCGGAAAAAGCCCTTCCGCAAATTCGTAAGTGGCTGACGGCCGGCGTCGTTGAAACTCTTCCCCGCTCCGCCTGATTCCACTACCTGCCACAGGCAGCTTTTCAGCAAGCGTGGCGCACGCACTTTTGCGTGCCGTGTCGAGACTTTCTCGACACCAGCTCTTGTGTCTCCCTCAGCGCGGCAGATACGCCTTGACCACCGGATAAAACACCTGCGTAAAATCGGTCCCCACCTTTTCCGCCGCTTGCGTTCTGCCTCCGACGATCGGAACCACAACCCGGACCAGCGCGGTATCGCTCCGATGATTCCGGATGGAATCGGAAATCAGATAGAACTTGGCCGCGAATTCATCCGCGGTCACGCGCCCCTGGGTCTGATACCAGTAAAGAACGACGCTTTGCGCCTCCCCTTTGGAAACCACGTATTGATTGATGTGGATGGAGCCGGTGCCTTCGATTGGCACGTCAATGCGCCCGGTCTCGGACGGTTGCCACCCGGAACCCGGCAGGCAGTTCTTGGGGGAGTGGGGCGATTGCCCCTGCCGCTGCGTTTTGAAGTAGGCGATAAAAAGGTTTGCCCCGCCCTCCGGACTGACATACCAGCGGGTCAGGATGTCGTCCGCCTTGAGAATGTCCTGCGTCTCCTGATCGATTACGCCCTCCTGTTTCAGGTCCCAAGCCCCCGCGTGGACCGGGAATCCGCTCAGAGGCGCGGCCAGTGGAGTCGTCTCGCCGTGCGAAGCGGAATAAAAAAGCACTGCCTGAACAACCAGGACGCCCGTGAGGCCGTAAATAAACTTGCTTTGCAAAAGAGAGCTCATGCGTGTTTCCGGCTATTGATGACGTTTACAGTGCGAATAATCAGCTGATGGAATGCGATCAGAATGACGAGCGCGATCATGAATATCACCCAGCCCTGCGCCTCGTGAAACCACCCTTCCGCCAGCTCCGGCTTGAACTGCGAAATAACGCCGGTGAACGTCACGCGGCCCGCGTTCGCCGCGATCGCAATCGGAATGGTGGAGCAGAACAGGACGACACGCACCCAAATGCGCTTCTCGAAGAAATACCCGTAGACGAGCGACAGGAACGTGAGCGTCAGCAGGGAGCGAATTCCGCTGCACGCTTCCACGACGTTCAGCGTCTGCTGCGGAAGGGTGAGAATGTTACCCTCCCGATAGACCGGAATCTGCAATAAATCGATGGCGTTCTCCGCGGCCCGGCTGGCAAGGAGTTGCAGCGGAAACGTGATCTGGTTGTAGATGACCGCCGGGATCGGCACCATGAAGAACAGCAGGAACAACGGAAAACTAAAGGTCTTCAGGTATTCGGTGCCGCCCAGCAGCAGCACCGCGCCGATGATCGAGATCACGAACGACGTGCGCGCCAGGAAAAGCTCCGCGCCGAGCGTCGCGATGTAAAGTTGAAACCCGGCCCACAGCATGATGGCGAGCCCCCACCAGTTGGGCGCCGGAATTATTTCCGCGATGCGTTGGCGCTTCTTCCACGCGATAAACCCGGCGATCACCGGCACGAAGAAACCATGCCCCATGTCGGGGTCGTCGTTCCATCGACGGACGAGCGCCGTCAGAATGGGCGCGTAGCAGACGCCGAGGAGAATCGAAACCCAGGCAATCGTAACCCACGGAAACGACGCGGATCTCCGGCTGGCGGTCTCGGTCAGAACCGGGGTCATGGGCGAAAGACCATCTTGATTAATTATCCACTATTTAGGAAAAGCAGGGAAAACAGCCAGTACTTATCTCTCCCGCCTTTCACGTCGCGGGACCCCCTGCCGTCTCAAGGAGTTCGAGCCCAGCCACCCGGATAGGGTACGGACCATCCAGCGGAGGAATGTGCTGTCCGGAATTTCCACGTGCCCTGTTCCGAAACGATCTGGCCTTCGAAGGTGCCCGCCGTCCAGTTGCCAGTGCCTCCGGAAGTGCCACCGAGATCCAACAGGCGCGCGCGAACCTTCGCACTCTTGCCGTCCGGCGCGACGTCGATCACCGGTTGCAGGATTTGGTTCACCAAGATGGCACTCCCGGAGGTGGTATTGTCGCTGAACTGGACAAAGCTGGCCTGTACAAAGCTGGGCTGCGCAAACAAGCCAGCCACGTTGCCCGGCAATTCATCCAGGTAGTAGCCGTACGCCCCGATCAAGTTCTCGGCTGCGTCCCAGGCTTCCGCCGTGGTGAGGCTGCGGTCCACCTCCGCCAAGCTAGCCTCCAGGTCCGCCGCGTTGCGGATCGCCGGTCCGCTGGGGGCTGCCCCGGCGGCCGTCGTTGTGGATTTCATGGCCGGAACCCCTTCGGGATACTGGGGCGGTCTTCCGGTCACGGGGTTGTCGAAGTGGAACGGGGCGACCGCGAACTTGGGATAGATCTCATATGAAGTGGTCGGCGGGCGATCCGGAGGAAACTCCTTGCTGGGGCCGGGCGCCAGCTTCGCGCTCCTGGCCCAGCCCGCCACGGCATCGACGATCATCCGCGGATAGAAATGCACAGACTGAATCTTCCAGGTGCTGCCCTGACGGGCCCCCTCTATGGGGGCCTCAGCCTCCTTAACGAATGTGTTCTCGAAGACCCCCTCGCTCAGTTCGCCGTTACGGCCGCCGGGAGCACTGGACATGATCAACTCGACTCCACGCGCCTTCGCCGTGCGCCCGTCCGCCGCGATAGACACGATAGTCTGCAGATAGACATGATCGTTCAGTTCCCCATCGCGAAGTCCTTGCGGCCCGAATTGATCGAGAGCGTGCCGGACGCCGGCCTTGCCCACGTAAACGCCTTGAAGCCCCAGCTCCAGAGTTCCGTCTTTGGCAAAAAGATCCGCCACCTGATCCCAGAGTTTGTGATCGACAGCGTATCCGTAAGTGTCCTGGAGATTGGTGACCTCGCCCTGATCGTTCAGCCGCGCGGCGCGCCGCGCGAGTTGGTTGACGCGACCGGCGAGCGATGTGAGTGTGGGCGTCTTGCCGTTCGCCCTCGCTGAAGCCGGGATCGGCGTCGTTACACTCGCCGTTACACTCGTGGTTACGCTCGCGGCCGTGTAGTGAAAAGGGACGTGCATTCCCGAGTCCTTCCAGCCAGCGGCAGTGTATGCTGCCGTCACCTTGGGTTCCGAGTGAAGCACGCTGATCTTCCACACGCCGTCTTCCAGGACATACTCATTCTCGTAGACGCCGCTATACCAGGTAGCCGAGCCTCCGTAGCCTCCCAACATCGCCAGGATACGCCATCGCCCTTTCGCGCTTCGGCCATCGGGCGCGAGGGTGATCACCGGCTGGAACAGGATGTGCGGGTATATGCGGCCTTCGGCGAGGCCGAGCTTCCCTTGCCCGACCTGCTCGAAAAAGAGCTTACGGATCGCGGCTTTTCCGCGCACGCCCGACTGATAGTTGGTGACGGCATCCTCGGTGAACAGGTCCGCGAAGTCGTTCCACAAACCGAATTCGACGTAGTGTCCGTAGGCATACTGCAGGCGCTTGATGGCGCGGACGGACTCGACGCGTTCAATGTCGGCCTGAAGGCGTTCGACCCTTGTTTCCAGGGCCGCCAACCGGTCCGGCAGCGCGCCCGGCTGTTGGGCTGTGGCCAGGGCACTCCATGCGCCGATCGCGAGGGCGACGGCCAGGATGGGTTTCGAAAGCATCGGCAGGATTCTACCACCTGTCTCACGTCTCTAACTAACTAAGAGCCGCACCTGAGTCTGACGGGCCGTTGGGATCGGGGTCACCGGATTTCCGTTCAGCCCTTCGTGAGTTATCGGTGCGGCTTCGGTTGCCGCGTCTTCAAGTTCGAATCGAGCGGTGGCCGCGGGCTTTGTTTCCGCGACCAAACTGCCACCCGCCCGCCGCACCGGAGCGCAATCGCGCGCTACCTGGCCGGTTGGGGCGTCTGCATATGCTGCCACGACTTCTCGTTCTCAAGGCAGAACTCGTCAATCAGTTCCGTATCAAGCATAATTTCCTGATTCATCGAAACCGTCCAGGGCCGCGTGTACACCTTGGGATCGTCAACAGTGATTTCCACCTGGAGCGTTCCATAGTTGGGGCGGCGCAGCCGTTCGGTCATAGTGGCAGCGCTGGTCATCGGAGCGCCGTTCATGTCGATCCACAGATCATCCCGAAAACCGGTCGTGCGAATCACAAGTGTGTCGCGCTCCCAGGCGGCAGTTGAGTACCCGTTCCATGAGGGGTTGGGATCGCCGGGCCATGGACGCCCGTCAATGAAAATTTGCCGATACATCGCGTTCACTTCATAGAGCAGTACCAGCAGCCGCGGCGTGTGCACGGCCTTCGTCAAGTGCGGCATTCCCCATGTCCGCGGAGGATTGTCGGGCAGACAGCGCACGTGTGGATCGTCTTTGCTGAACCTCTGCTTCACCAGTTCGGCCGCCCACGGTTGATACGGGAGACCGCCGGGAAGGTCCTGGCCGACGTTGAGGGCCAGGGGGGAGCCCCCAATTTCCAAGCCGCAGAATTGGCCTGTCGCCGGCTGGCAGCGATTGATCACCGCAGTGTGCCAGAGGCCGGAGAAGTCGGGCTTTCCGTCGGGGAGTCGCGGCGCCGGGGCTGTCAAATCCGGAGTCCCGTCGGCCTTTCTCGGTAGGTCGGTCGTCGGGTAGCGCACCCACTGTCCGAAGCCGGTAGCCGGTGCCCCTAATATCGCGACGATAATCCAAACGAGCACTTGATTTTGGGTTGCGCCGGAGTTGCGCGGCCCATTCCGCGTCTGCCGTTCGCTGACGTCCATAAGCATAATGTCCACACGCCGCATACACCCTCCGTGTCGTTTGAGTCAGTGTCGTTTGCGTCCGCTCGGCTCATTCTACGCTCAGTGCACCATCAACTGCATCACCCCGTCTCCCACACTTGGATCTCGTACTCCCCGCCGCGTCAGCGATTGCCCCGGTGACGGGACAAATGGCGCTTGGACAAATATCGGCCGGTCAGCGTATTCCCATTCATCGCGAGATCGGCCGGCACGCCCTCGAACTGGACCGTGCCGCCCTCCTCCCCGGCGCCCGGCCCCAGATCGATGACCCAGTCCGCGCGAGCGATCACGTCCAGATTGTGCTCGATGACTATGACCGTGGAGCCGGCGTCGACCAGCCGGTCGAACAGTCCGATCAGGGTGTCCACATCGTTCATGTGCAGGCTCGTCGTGGGCTCGTCGAGAACATAGATATTGCCCGCGTTGCCCAGTTCCGCGGCTTTGCCGAGTTCCGCCGCGAGCTTGAGCCGCTGGCGCTCGCCGCCCGACAGGGTGGAGAGCGGCTGGCCCAGCGTCAGATAGCCCAGACCCACATCGTCGAGCCCCTGTAGTATCCTGGCGATGGCCGGCTCGGTGAAAAACTCAACCGCGTCCGCAACGCTCATCCCATAAACGTCGCTGATGGATTTGCCGCGCAGCCGATGTTCCAACACTTCGGGCAGGAAGCGCTTGCCATCGCAGGTCTCGCAGGTGGTGACCATCGGGTCGAGATGGCCGAGGTCGGTATAGACGACGCCCAGCCCGCTGCAGTCCGGGCACGCCCCCTTCGAATTGGCCGAGAACAGCGCCGCATCGACCACGTTGGCCTTGGCGAAGGCCTTGCGCACATTATCGAGAATGCCGGTATAGGTCGCCGTGTTGGACCGCCGCGAGCCGCGGGCGAGATTCTGGTCGATGATGATGATTTCCGGATAAGTCTCGGGCAGGTAGTCCACGATGAGCGAAGACTTGCCCGAGCCGGCGACGCCCGAAACGGCCGTCAGCACGCCCTTGGGGATGGCGACCGACACGTCCTTGAGATTGTTGAGCCGGGCGTGGCGGATCTTGAGCTCGCCACTGCGCTTACGCACCTTGCCTTTGATCGGCTGGTGCTTTTTCATGTGGTTGCCGGTCGGCGTACCCGAGGTCAAAAGCCCCGCGAAATCGCCCTCGTAGACCACTTCGCCGCCCTTGCTGCCGGCAAAGGGGCCCATGTCCACCACATGGTCGGCGATGGCGATCATGTCCGGCTTGTGCTCGACGATCAGCACCGTGTTGCCCTTGTCGCGCAACTGCTGCATCAACCCCGCCATCCGTCCCACATCGTGGGGATGCAGTCCCACCGAGGGCTCGTCGAACACATAAGTTATGTCGGTCAGAGACGAGCCGAGATGGCGCACCATCTTGACCCGCTGACTCTCCCCGCCCGACAGGCTCGAGCTCTCCCGGTCGAGGCTGAGATAACCCAGACCGATCGTGACAAGGTTTTCCAGCCGCGCAGCCAGGGCCGCCAGCATCGGCCCTGCCTGGGTCGCCTTGATTCCGCGCACCAGTGTCGCGAGGGCACTCACCTGTATCGACGACAATTCGGCGATATTCCTGCCGGAAATCCGGCTCGCGAGCGCCTCCGCCTTGAGCCGCGCGCCCTTGCAGGCGGGGCAGATCCCGCGGGTGAAGATGCGATCGTATTCGGCCCGGATATGGGGTTGCAGCGTCTCGGGGTCCTTGCTGCCCAGCGAGCGCTTGAGCTTGGGCACCAGGCCCAGATACGTAAGATGGATCTTGTCGACCTTGATCTTGCGCCCATCATCGAGATCGAAGAGGTTGGCGCGTTCCTCCGCCGAGTATTTGCGGATTGGCTTGTCGAGATCGAACAGGCCGGAGCGTGCATATGTGGCCCACCACCAGCCATCGACCTCAAAACCCTTGAAGATCAGCGCTCCCCCGTTGAGCGATTTGCTCTCGTCCACCACCGCGGCCATATTCATAGCGGCTACCTGGCCGACGCCTTCGCAGTCCGGGCACATGCCGCGCGGATCGTTGTACGAATAGTAGCCCGGTGCGGGCAGGCGCGGCTTGCCCAGTCTCGAGAACAGCACACGCAGCATCTGTGCCGTGTCGGTCGCCGTCGCCACAGTCGAGCGCACGTTGCCGCCCAGCCTTTGCTGATCGACGATGATGGCCGCCGAAATGTTCTCCAGCACGTCGGCGTCAGGCTGCCCGTAATGGGGCATGAACTGCTGCACGAAGGCCGGATAGGTTTCGTTGATCAGCCTTTGGCTTTCCGCCGCGATTGTGCTGAATACCAGCGAGGATTTGCCTGAGCCCGACACCCCGGTAAACACGGTGATCCGGCGCTTGGGAATATCGAGCGAGACGTTCTTGAGATTGTTCTCCCGCGCGCCGCGGATGGTGATCGAACCGTAGTCGGGGTAGGCCATCGGCTGGTCCTGTCTCATCTTATTGAACTCCGGCGTGAAAGCAGGCCTTCCCGCCCGCGTCAACCCAGCTGAACGATCTGAATGAGATTACCGCACGTGTCGTCGAGCACCGCGATGGTCGATCCCGTAGTCTTTGTCGGCTCCATGGTAAACGTCACGCCGAGTTTCTTTAGCCTCGCGTATTCCGATTGGATGTCCGCAACGAAGAATAGAGCCGCTGGTATCCGTTGCTCAAAAATGGCTTTCTGGTACGCCTGAGCGGCCGGATTGTCGTTGGGTGCTAATAACAATTGCATGCCGTCTGGCTCTTCAGGGGAGACCACCGTGAGCCATTTGAATTTCCCCATGGGGAAGTCCAATTTCTTAGCGAAGCCCAGAACGTCGGTGTAAAACTTCAGGGCCTTGTCTTGATCGTCCACAAAGATGCCCATGAGTTTGAGTTTCATCGTGTATCCTTTCCTTGTAGCGCTGGTGATCTTGTCACCGGCGCCTTCCGCGACCTGAATGGAAACGCCTCTTGCTGCTATGCAATCATGCAGGATTGCCGGAAGGCGTTTTCTATTTTTTGTGTACTTTAGCCCGAATCCCGCGAGCATCTGCCGGGGTTTTCCCCTTCAGCCCGGCACGATTGTAAGCCACGGCGGCACGGATCATATTTTTCAGAGCGCGATCGTTGATTCTGTCGCCCTCGTGCCAATCGATTGCCCGCCACTTATTGCCTTCAAGCCCGGCGTTGAAGAGCTTGTCTGGATCTGGAAGGCTTGCGCCTTGAACAAAGGTCATTTTTACCTTATCCTTGTGAGCGTTGGCCACTGAGATTAATCCATCGTGGTACCAACACGGACTGCCCATCCATTTCCATTCCTCGATGATCTCGGGATCGGCATCATGAATGATTTTGCGAAGATGGGCAAGCATTTTGCCGCGCCAGTCCGTAAGGCCTGCGATTAGCTCGTCAATACGTTCGGATGGGTTCATGCGATGGGTCAGTCCAACCCCCCAACGACTCGTTCCAGGCTGCCGATGAACTGCTTCCACCCGCCCTGGGCGCCCTGGTAGGCCTGCTGCTGATCCGGCCGGAAGCCCGACTGCTCCATGCGCAGGTGGGTCCCCGTGCTCGTAGGAGTGAGAGTCCAGGTGACG
>Ga0182024_10002380_pt1 | contig 46759 bp, 40 predicted proteins | sample P32metaG_FD_120480 | JGI IMG/M metagenome (GOLD analysis project Ga0182024, IMG submission 120480) | Permafrost microbial communities from Stordalen Mire, Sweden - P3-2 metaG (Illumina Assembly) | ecosystem: Environmental > Terrestrial > Soil > Wetlands > Permafrost | place: Sweden: Stordalen... | reverse complement strand
TGCGCCGCGATCCACTGCTGAATCTTCTGCCGCTCCACTGCCGAAAGGGTGCGCGACTTACCCATGCACAAGCATAAAGCGGATCGCCGCTACTGTCTAGCTATTTGTTGGACACTACACTAGAGGGCTGACGGGTCTGACGGCACTTCTTCAAAAACTCCTATATACGCGCGTGATGAAGTTGTTTTTGAGAACAAGTCGTCAGACCCGTCAGGTTTTGACCAATCCCGTTCGCTCGAATCGGGTCATGGCCCATCATGGACGGCAGGATTTTCACGGAGTGGGTGATCGCTAATCCGAAAGGATTCAAGAGTGAGCACTCGACGATCCGGCTTCCGCGAGACACGCCCTTAGGGCCGGCACCGCGGGAGACAAGCGATATCGATGGATGACGATCAAAAGGAACTACTGAAAGTTGAGCGGAAACGGCGATGAATTGTTTGCCGGTCTCATTTGAAAGCTGTTCGGCGGAGTGGCTGAAGAAATTGGCGCCGCTCTCGACCCAGAATTCACTCCGCGCTTGTTCGAGGTGATACTCTCTAAATTCGCGCAAGACCTCGTTATGGATCGGATGCCGCCCAAATGACCAGGACGCAAAAGAAGCTGGATGAAGCCAAATACTTTTTGAATCAGCTGAAAGTCACCGATCCGTATTTTGACTATGTCCTCAGCGCTTTCCTGAACGCAGCACGCAGCGTGTTTTGGGTCATGCGATATGAATTTACACAAGTTCCGGGCTGGAAAGAATGGTTTGACTCTGCAGAGGCGAGCAAGGAAGAGCAGGCTCTCCTCACCGACACCAACCAGATGCGCATCAGTAGCGCCAAGAAAGGTGAGATGAACACAGAATTCTTTCTCTTCGGAGACGACAAGATCACAGTGGCCGGAGCATCGTATCCCGATGCAAAAAGAATGCTCGACGAGTTGGAGGGGGCAGAAGTGGAGGTTATTATTCGCATTCCAGGTGACGCTGAAAAAACGCTATCCGCTAAAGATGCATTTGTCCTGGACGGTTATGTAAAGAGCGAACACGAAAGAAGCCCTGATCCTCGACCGGCCATCAAACGCAAGTGTGACGCATATTTCGCCTTCTTAAATCAGATCGTATGTCGGTGCCATGAGAAGTTTGAGATTGGCTGATGTAATGGCCCGCCGCTGGCCTCTTGTGGTGAAGAGGCCGTCGCCAAGTCGGACCCGAGTTCGCAAGGTGGCCCGAAACGGCGTTGTGGGAAGCTGGGCCGCACTTGGACGAGAGACGCCCTTCCCGTGGATGTGCTTCTCACGACGAGCCGGCGTGGAGGCTCAGTTTTGCCAAACCGTCAGCTACGTTGCTCTTCGTGGTTGGAGCGAAGTCCGATGCCAAGGTACACCGCGCCACGCTCTGAGTGGAATTTCGCGAAGCCCCGATCCGCGAGCTTCGTCCCGAATGCCGTAGAGGTCAACGGCGACCGTTCGCCGCCATCTGTGGCCCATTGCTTGTAATCGGCGTACAAGGCGGTCGCGCTCGCCCGGCACTCGTCGCCCGCAACGCAGCGCTCTTGGATGAACCGCCCGAGTTGATCCATGTCATCGCGCCACTGATCTTTCGCGGCCTCTACCTCCGCCGGTTTCGCGAGTCCCTCGGCATACCAGAGCCGCGCGCCGTCAACCGCCCAGGCAAGAATCCCTTCGGCTTCGCTCAGCAGTTTGCCGGGAAGCTCCCTGTCAATCTGCTCCTTTGGAATCGTCACCGTGAACGGAATCGGGTGCAGCCGGTTAAATGTAGCTTTGTCGTCCACGTCGCGGATTGTGGGCTTGCGGTTCGTGTCCATCCACAGTTTGTGCGTTTCGGCGAACTCGATGGGGTTCTCGTACTTCCGTGTGGCCTTGATTTTGCCCATGCCCTGCGTGATGCGCTTCAGCTTCCCTTGCGCGAGCCGCTGTCCCTCTTCGGTTTCGGAAGTCTGGACGAAGCGCGCTCCCCGGAGGTCCGCGAGGTCGGCTTGGGTGTTATTCGACTCCTGCCGCACCATGAGCGTGTCTACCTGAAGCAAAACACTGTATTCCTCGACAAGATGACGGAACGTGCTGAGCATGGTGCTCTTGCCGTTGTCTCCGGTGCCGAACGGAATGAAGACGGCCTTCTCGATCGTCGTGCCGGTGAGCGAGTAACCCAGTGCCCGCCGAAGGTAAGCCACCAGGCGTCGCGAGCGATCGCTATCAGCGTCCGATGCGTCCGGGCCGCCACCCAACACCTGCGCGAGGAACGTGAGCCATCGTGGGCACGCCGCCGACGGAGTGTATCTGTACCGCACGAGTTTGGTAATGAGGTCCGAACGCCGGTGTTCGCACATCTCGCCGGTGCGCAGATCCACCGTGCCGTTCAGGAAATTCAGCGCGAACGGGTCGGTATCAAGTTCGGCTGGACGCGCGTAAATTTCGCATTCCGCCATCGATAGCATGCTGCTAATGCGGCGGGCGTCGAGTGATGAACGCGCGAACTTCTCGGCTTTCTCGTTCGTGCCCCGGTCAATGGCCTGTTTCAGAAATTCGAGCATCGCCAGTTTCGCAAGACGCCGCGCCTGGTCGGTATCATCGACGGCCCACCGCACGCCGTCCCAAACCAGCCATTTCTTGACAGCGTGGCAATACTTCAGATCCTCGCCGTAAAGCGCAATGAGGCGCTCAGCGTTGCCATGATCGTTGTACAGATACGACAGGAGATCAGGCACATCGCCCGAATGCTCCGGCTCTTGAAACCGCTGAACGAATGTGGTGATGTCAGCCTCGTCGCGGATTTCATTCGTCATGCCGGCGTCGCCAGTCCTTTTTCGACCAGCTCGATCAGCTCAATCTCACCGTGCCCTCTTTCGAACCACTCAGTGACGTCTTTCGCGCCCTCGAGTTCCAAAATGACGAGTCGGGTCACGCGGCCAAGCAGGGCCCGGGCAATCCGTGCGGTCCGCTCACGCCCCGGCCTATCGTTGTCGGGGATCAGAATGACTTCACGGCCGGCGAGCGCCTCGGTAAATTCGGGCAGCCATGGCGCGTCCGCTCCGCCGGCGTTCGTTGTTGCAACGAAGCCCTGGCTGCGCAGGGTTTCGACGTCCTTTTCGCCCTCCACTACGAAGACGATGGGAGCTTCCAGCACTTCTCGCAAGTGATAGAGCACCTGTCGTTTGCTCCTCTTGTTGATCCAGCCGCCGTGACCGTCCGAACTTCGCTGGAAGAAGCCTTTTGATTCTGTGCGCACCACTTGATAGAGCATGTTGCCGGCTTCATCGACGTAGTCGTAGGTCGCCACGATTTCCCGACGTTGATTCACCTGGCGCTTCGGCCAGAGCCCCTTGACCTTCAATGCGTCGATCACGTCGCGCTGTCGGCAACCTGCGTGGCAGTGCAGCAACACCTTGCCATCGACTTCCCGGATACTTAGGCTCGGGTTGTGATCATCGTGTGCGGGGCATCTTGCCATCCAGCCGGAGCCGGAACGACGGGCTTCGAGAGCGTGCGCGATGGAAGCGGCGGTCATGACCGGCAACTTCTGGCGGCGAAATACTTCGGCCCGATGCCCGCGGCGACGAGAGCTTCCCGGATCTGGTGTTTCCGTCGGCCGATCATTTGCCGGGAGCACCCAACTACGGCTGCGGCTTCGACAGCGGAGAACAAGGACAATGCAAATGCTGTCTCGCGAACAATCTCGGGCAGCGAAGTCATGGCGCGTTCGAGGTCGATACGGAACTGGTGGATTGAAGCCGAGGTGGGACCTGCGTCCGGCACCGGGAGTTCGCGCCGCTGGCGTCCCTGTGCGAGGCGGTATCGCAACATGGACGTCAATTCCTTATCCATCAGGCGCGAGGCGAACGTTTGGACCGACGCCCTCTCGCCGTCGAACTTTGGCCAACGGGCAATGAAGGTCAGAACGAGTTGGCTTTCGACGTCCTCGCGTTCATCAATGGCCAGGCGGCAGCGATGCAAGAATGCGCGCGCCTTCCGTCCTGCGAGAGTTCGGACAGCGGGGAGCGCCTGGTCGAGAGTGACGTCAGCCACGACCGCCCCCTTCTGTCCGCTCTCCTGCGAGTTGGATTTCCATTGAGAACGGAAGTCCATGGCGGATTTCCAGGGTCCGTATTTCCCCGGATTCCACCTCGCGCACATAGCCAAAAAGCTCCGCAAGTTGCTGCCGAAGCTCTAACGCGCCGTCAAGCGGCTTGCCCGTTGTCGCGGCCGTCCCGAACTTGACGTACCGAACCGTGACAGGGGGCGGAGTTAGAACCAACTCGCCGTCGCGGATCTGGAGGTGCTCAAAGAGCCCAAAGCCGAGATGTTGCATCGCCGCGATGAACCCCACTTCGGACGGCCGTAGATTCTGGATGGCGATGGAGGAGGTCATCTCGCCGCCCCCGCCTGGAGAGCTGTTGGGGGTTGATGTGCGATGATCCACGCGTCAACGTCCTCGGGTCGATACCGGACCAGTGCGCCGATCTTGAGGTACTGAGGGCCTCGTCTTTGGCTGCGCCACTTTCTCAGCGTCAGAACGCTGATCGAGCAAGAGTCCGCGACTTCGTGCTCATTCAGGAGTCGTTGTTGTGTGTTGGGCTTCATCTCGATTCTCGCTGCGGGGTGTTTCCCGCAACCTCTACATCGAGAATGCCCGAGACAGGTTTTTCTGGATACGAACCTACGCGGAAGAAATCCGGAAGAAGAGTGGAAGGTTAACGACGGGCGGACTGCTTTGTAGAAGGCGGCAATTCGCCCCGAAGAAGTTGGTCGATTGTGAGCCCCAAGAACCTGGCCATGTCTTCGAAATTCGCCCTGCGCATTTTGCCGGTCTTCCTGAAATTACGTACGGTCCTGTCAGTCGTGTTGAACTGAATGCCAAAGGCAGTGTCGGTGATGCCAGACTGTCGTAAATACTCATCCATGACCTGCACGGCCTCCGGCGTTCCGAGCGAACTGGACATGCGCTGTCGCGGCGGCTTCGCGCCCACCGCGGTGGAATTTCCGAAGACACCAACGGCAGCCGCCAGAGTTTCGATGTCAACCACCAGGCTCGAACCCTGAATGCTCACAACCTCCGAAAGAGTCCGAACCGGCCACGACGGCATGGCACTTCCGCCCGAGGGAAGTTTAGATGGAACCATGACAACCGGCGCAAGGGACTGCTGCACCCGTGAACACTGGTTGAGCACCTGAACGCCGTCGGGCCAACAAAGACCACGCATCAGAAACAGCTCCCAATACCTGGCTTCAATCCGCTGTCGGCCGAGTAGCCAAATGCGGGAAGGCACTACCGTTGCCGCTTTCGCCGTCAGGCCGGCTGCTCTGCGGATCAGGGCGGCGACCTGGTCGAAATCAGCTTCCCATCGCTGGAGATTGGTCGGCTCCAAAGGGACGCGGCCAATCTCCGGGCAGAGATAGTACGGTTGGTTAGCTTTGCGCGGATCGCGTATGACCTCCACCGGATGCGGGGGGCCGCAGTCCTCGCACATCAGTGCCGTTGCATCTGAAGTGCGGCGCAACAGACCGAGGGTGATCATGGCATCGCGTTGGTCGGATTGCCAGCGCGCGATTTCGGCGGCGCTCAGGACGTGATTGCGGAGTTCCGCACGTCGCCAAACCAAATCGAGCGCGTCATTCAAGCTTCGATCTCCCATTTTTTGAGGCAGCGCCTGATGGTGACGTGCTCGGCCACATGTTCTTTGAGTGGACAGGACTGCGGGGAGATGTTGAAGGTTACCGTTTTCGCCCTTGGTTTTCCATGCAGGAACGTCACCTTCATCTTGACTTGATCGACTCGCAAGTCCGTAAGTTGCCAGTTGACCTGGTTCAGCGCGTTTTCGATCAGGTCATGAATGTTGCCTCCGTTGGAGTACGGGAGCAGCTCAAACGTAATACGGCCCGTGTCCTTATCCGGCACCGAAAGCTGCATGGCGCGAAGCTGGACGTTGAAGATTCCATCCGTCGAGTCCGTAACGAATTCGAACGACCGGTCCTTCAAGTGGTCGAGTTTGAAACCAGCCCCAGGCGGCGGTTCCAGGGAAAGGTCTTCGGCAAGCGCCGTTTCTCCGAAAATCGTCTCCAGATCCCGCCGGAGTTGCTTCGGCCCTTCTGCATAAAGATCCAGGTGTCCGCAACTCTCGTCGTAACGGAAAACAACGTCAAAGGCCGGTGTCTGAGGGTGACGGTCCAGCGTCCCTTTGTCGTCGTAGCCGACGAAGGTGTCCGGATAGTCTGACAAATACACCATGAAGTAGTGGACCGTGCCGTGCCGGAGGTAAACATCCAGATCGCTGTACTGGCCGCGGCCCTGGTTCTCCACGTAGTATTCGGACACGGCCTTCTTCAAGGCTGCGCGTGCTTCCTGGCTGAGATTGGGCGGTTTCACCGGGAGATCGTGGCGCGGATGCCAGTACCGCTTGAGGTTGTCCGCGTAGTTGAACTGGCTCGCTACGCGGAAGACACGAGGGTACTCAAGCAAGGTGTGAAACGCCTTCTCAATGTGACTTGGCAGTGCAGCCAATTCTGCGACCAGATCCTTGCGATGAAATTTTCCCTCTTCAATGATGACTTGAATACCCTGGGTTGTGGCCAGGCCGGCAACGTCCAGGAAATCCGCTCCAATGGTATCGCGCGCTCGCTGCGAAAGCGCCTGCCATGCCACGTAGACCGTCTCATAGTCTTTCTCGGTCAAATCGTCCCAAAGCAGATCGGCGAGAACGCCCCGGCGATCAAAATACTGGCGCAGCATCGGCAGAGGGACAAGCAGTAGAAACTTTCGTGGGTTGTACTCGATTCTCATATCACCTCCCGACCCTGTTCGTAAATCCAGGAGCCGTGCGCTCGGGTCGGTTGCGCCCGTTTCGCTAGATGTTATGCGGAAACCAGATCGGACCAACTCGCGCCCGCGGGGGAGACACCAATATCCGCTTGCTTGGCAACGGCGACGCGCGCCACGTATTTGAGGATCGGATCAACGTCCGGGTCCTCCAGACTGCTCAGACTGCTCTCTGATTCATGCTATCAGGAACCACGAACGGCGGCAAAAATGTTCCAGTACATCGAACCGGAGCCGTGGCGGATGCAGCCTGGAGGCGCACGCCCGGCGCGTTCAGCGTAGATGTCAACGAGTGGCTGAGCGCTTTCACTCGCCCCCCGTGCGTGGCATACAATCGGTACTTACGCACAGCCTCTATCTGGGTGCCGGGAGAGCCATTGACCAATTTCGGCGAATACGTCAGTTTTATCTGGAATGTTGCGGATCTACTCCGGGGCCCCTACCGTCCCAACCAGTACGGGCGCGTCATCCTCCCCATGACGGTCCTCCGGCGCCTGGACTGTGTTCTGGAGCCCACGAAAGAGAAGGTCCTTCGGAAGGCTGCGGAACTTAAGGGCCAGCCGGAGTCGCTGGTCGAGAAGTTGCTCCAGCGGGAAGCCAAGCAAAAGTTCTTCAATACCTCCAAGTACACGTTCGAGCGGCTGGCGGCCGATCCCAATGGTGTTTCCGCCAACCTGACCCGGTACATCAAGGGCTTCTCGCGTCAGGCCCGTGAGATTCTCGACAAGTTCGGCGTCGAGGCGGAAATTGCCAAGCTCGAAGAGCGAAACCTGTTGTACAAGATTATCCAGAAGTTCGCGGCTATGGACCTCCATCCCGATCAAGTCGACAACCGCGCCATGGGCTACATCTTCGAAGAGCTGATCCGGAAGTTCAACGAAGCGGCGAACGAAGAGGCCGGTGATCACTTCACGCCCCGCGAGGTGATCCGCCTCATGGTAGACCTGCTCTTTGCCCCCGACCACAAGCTGCTCACGCAGCCCAAGATCGTCCGCACGCTTTACGATCCGGCGTGCGGGACCGGCGGAATGCTGAGCGTCGCGCAGGAGTACATGGCGAAGATCAACCCCGACGCGACTCTGGAACTGTTCGGCCAGGACTGGAACGAGCAGGCTTTCGCCGTTTGCGGCAGCGACATGCTCATCAAAGGGCAGGCCATCGAGAATATCAAGTTCGGTTCGAGCTTCAGCGTCGACGGCTTTCCCGAGCAGAAGTTCGACTACATGTTGGCCAATCCGCCCTTCGGCGTGAAGTGGGAGGCGGACGAAAAGACCGTCCGAGACGAGTATGAGGAGCAGGGCGAAGGTGGCCGTTTTGGAGCCGGCCTGCCGCGCATCAACGACGGCAGCTTCCTGTTTCTGCAACACATGATCTCAAAGCGTCGGCCCCTTGCCGGCAAAGAGGGCGGAAGCCGCATCGGGATTGTCTTCAATGGCAGCCCGCTGTTTACCGGTGATGCCGGCAGCGGCGAAAGCGAAATCCGGCGCTGGATCATTGAGAATGACTGGCTGGAGGCTATTGTCGCCCTACCAGACCAGCTTTTCTATAACACCGGCATCTTCACTTACGTCTGGATTGTTACCAACCGCAAACCGAAGGAACGCAGACGTAAGGTTCAGCTCATCAACGCGGTGGATCTGTTCACCAAGATGCGCAAGAGTTTGGGGAATAAGCGTAACGAGATAGGTGACGCTCAGCGCGAGGAGATCGTGAGCGTCTATCGGGCGTTCGTGGAGAACGAGCGTTCGAAGATCTTCGATAACGACGACCTCGGCTTCCATCGGATCACGGTGGAACGGCCCTTGCGGCTGAACTTCGCCGCTTCCCCGGAGCGCATCGAGCGGCTCAAGGCTGAGCGTGCCTTCTTGAATCTGGCGTCCAGCAAGAAGAAGGGCAAGGCCGCCGAAAAAGAGATTGCTGAAGGCGAAGCGATTCAACAGCGACTTCTCGAAGCGCTGTCCATGCTCGACGCGCGCGAGATCTGGCGCGATCGTGCGGTGTTCGAGCCAATTGTGGAAGATACCGTTTCATCTCACGAAGTGAAGCTGACGGCTCCGCTGCGGAAGGCGTTGTTGAGCGCGCTCGGTGAGCGCGACGAGATCGCAGAAATCTGCCGTGACGCGGATGGCAATCCTGAACCGGATAGCGAGCTTCGCGATTACGAGAACGTGCCGCTGAAGGACGATATCCACGAGTACTTCGAGCGTGAGGTTCGCCCGCACGTATCCGACGCCTGGGTTGACGAAGAAAAGACCAGGATCGGCTATGAGATCCCTCTCACCAGATACTTTTACAACTACACACCGCCCAGGCCGTTGGATGAGATCCAGGCAGAGATTGCCGAGTTGGAGAGGGAGATCATGGGCATGCTTCGCGAGGTGGTGGGGTGAATTCAATTACCGCCGCTTCTATGGTCACGAAGTGGTTACCCTCCGTGGCGGCCGGTTGGACGGTGAATAAGCTCGGCTTTGTCTCCACGGTCAAAGCACGGCTCGGTTGGAAGGGCCTCAAAGCCGACGAGTACGTGGATGATGGGTTCGTTTTCCTTTCGACGCCAAATATCAAAGAGAATGAAGTTGACTTCGAGAACGTCAATTACATTACGGAGGCTCGCTACCTCGAATCACCGGAGATCATGCTTCAGGAGGGCGACGTACTAATAGCGAAAGACGGATCGACTCTCGGCATAACGAACGTTGTTCGGCAATTGCCTCGGCCCGCAACCGTCAACAGCTCGATTGCGGTAATTCGACCGAGGCCCGAAATACTTGATAGCGTTTTCCTTGCTTACTTTCTCCAGTCCGACTTCTTTCAGAGCGTCATCCAGCGAATGAAAGGTGGAATGGGGGTGCCGCATCTATTCCAGGCTGACTTGCGAAAATTTGAACTTCTCATACCTCCAAGGAGCCTTCAGTCCAAACTCGCCGATTTCCTAGACCGCGAGACGGCGCGAATTGACGAGCTGCTTGCGAAGAAGAAGAGGCTCCTTCAAATGATTGAGGGGAGCATGCGCGCCGAGGTGACAATCCGAGTCACCCAGGGTCTTTCGCCGGGCGTTCCCCTCCGGCAGACTGGCGAGGATTACCTGGGCTGTATTCCGACGCATTGGACTACCCCGCCTCTCTACGCTCGATACTCGGTTGCCCTGGGCAAGATGCTGGATGCGCGGCAAATCACCGGGGCTTTCCTGCTGCCTTATTTGAGAAACGTCGACGTGCAGTGGGACCGGATCAACACGGATGACCTTCCGCAGATGGATATCAGTCCTGAGGAGTATGACCGATTTCTCTTGAAGAGAGGCGATCTTCTTGTGTGCGAGGGTGGCGAGGTCGGCCGATGCGGTATTTGGAGCGGAGATCTGTCGCCTTGCGGGTATCAGAAGGCCCTTCACCGGATGCGCCCTCTTCACCCGGACGAGCATGTCCGATACATGTTCTATACGCTCGCGCATGTTGCGGCGAGCGGATACTTCGCGGCGTCGGGCAGCCCGAATACAATCTCGCATCTGACGGCCGAGAAACTACGGGTGTTCAGATTCCCCAAGCCACCTCTCAACGAGCAAGTTCAGATTTCTGACCACCTCGACGCCTTTATCGCCAGTCTTCGGCAAACTGAACGTGCAATCCAGCGTGCGGTTGACCTCCTAAGGGAGTATCGCAGGGCCCTGATCTCTGCTGCGGTTACCGGCCAAATCGACGTGCGCACTTACCGCAAGGAACCCGAAACCGTTCTGGAGGCCACGTGAGCGCAATCCACACGGAATTCTCATTCGAAGAACAGATCGAGCAGCAGATGCTCTCGAAGGGCGGTGGATACGTGCGAGTCAGCGCCGAAAGCTTCGATCGCGAGCGCGCACTCTTCCCAAACGAAATCACACGCTTCGTCAAGGCCACGCAACCCAGAGAGTGGGAGCAGCTCGAAAAACTGCACGGATCGAACACGGGTTCCGTCATCCTGAATGACCTGGTGAAGGCGCTCACGATCCAGGGATCTCTAGCCATCATCCGGCATGGCTTCAAATGCTTCGGCAAGACCCTCCGCACGGCCTACTTCAAGCCGGCCACGAAGCTTAACGAGGAAACCGAACGGCTGTATACGGCCAATCGCCTGGCCGTAACCCGGCAATTGAAGTACTCGGCCAACTCCGAGAAATCGCTCGACATGGCCCTGAGCCTCAACGGCATTCCGGTTGCCACGGCGGAGCTGAAGAACCCTTACACTGGCCAGGACGCCAATAACGCCAAGGAGCAGTACAAAACCACCCGCGACCCAAACGAGCCGATCTTCCGCTTCAAAGAACGCGCGCTGGTGCACTTTGCCGTGGATGCGGACGTGGTGGCGATGACCACCAAGCTGGAGGGCGAGAAGACGTTCTTTCTCCCCTTCAACCGGGGCTACCAGAACGGTGCGGGCAACCCGCCAAACCCGAACGGCCACAAAACGGCTTACCTGTGGGAAGAGGTCTGGCAACGGGATAGCTGGCTCGATATTCTGGCGCGGTTCCTGCATCTGGAGCGGGACGAAAAGGAAAAAAAGGAAACGATGATTTTCCCGCGCTACCACCAGTTGCAGGTGGTGCGGCTGCTCGAAGCTGACGCACGGACGCAGGGCCCCGGCAAGAACTACCTGATCCAACATTCGGCGGGCAGTGGAAAGAGCAACTCCATCGCGTGGCTCGCGCACCGGTTGTCCGGCCTGCATGATGCCCAGGACCGCAAGATTTTTGATTCGGTGGTGGTCATCACGGACCGCATCGTGCTCGATCGTCAGTTGCAGGCGACCATCTATGACTTCGAGCACAAACAGGGCGTGGTGGAAAAGATCGAGCAGGATTCGACGCAACTGGCCGAGGCGCTGAAGAACGGCGTCCCGGTCATTATCACTACGCTCCAGAAGTTTCCCTTCGTGCGGAAGAAAACCGAGGAACTGAAGGCGGGAAGGTACGCGGTGATCGTGGACGAGGCGCATTCCTCCCAGTCCGGGGAGGCCGCCGCGGAGTTGAAGGGAGTGTTGGCCAAGGACCACATCGCCGAGCAGGCAAAAGCCGCCATGGAGGAACAGGGTCTAACGGAAGATTGGCAGGAGACCATGCTGCGAGAGATGGCCAAGCGCTCGCAGCAGCCCAATCTAAGTTTCTTCGCGTTCACCGCGACGCCCAAAGCTAAGACGCTCAAGTTTTTCGGCGTGCCCGGCCCGGACGGGAAGCCACGCCCGTTTCATCTCTACTCCATGCGCCAGGCCATCCAGGAAGGCTTCATCCTGAACGTGCTGGCGAATTACACCACGTACAAGGCTTACTACAAGCTGATCAAGAGCGCGGAAGAAGACCCGCAGGTCCAGAAGCGCGCCGCGACGAAGGCGCTGGCTCGATACATGAGTTTCCATGAGCATCACATCGCGCAGAAGGTCGACGTGATGGTGGAGCACTTCTGGCGTCACACCCGGCACAAAATCACCGGACGGGCGAAGGCAATGGTGGTGACCGGCGGCCGCCTGGAGGCGTATCAATACTACAGGGCGTTCCAGAGGGCGGTAGAGCAGAAGGGCTATGCGATCGGCCTCCTGGTCGCCTTCTCCGGAGAGATCCAGGATCCCGAGACGGAATTGAAGTGGAGTGAGCCGAAGCTGAATGGCTTCAAGGAAAGCGAGTTGCCGGAGAAATTCGAGGGGCCGGAGTACCGCATCCTGCTGGTCGCGGACAAATATCAGACGGGCTTCGACCAGCCAGTGCTTCACACCATGTACGTCAACAAGCGGCTGGACGGCATCCAGGCGATCCAGACGCTTTCGCGCCTGAATCGAACGACAAAAGGGAAGGAAGACACCTTCGTGCTGGATTTCGTCAATGATGCCGAGGACATCCGGCAGGCGTTCCAGCCGTATTACGAGGACACCACCATTGGCGAGGACGCTGACGTTCATCAGCTTTACCAGCTCCAACATGATCTGACCGAGCCGCAGGTGTTTTACGCCCTGGAAGTCGATCAGCTCTGCGAGGTTTTTTTTCGCGCTCGGACGGCGCTGACGAAGGCGGATAACGGTCTGCTGTACTCGATCGTTGACAAGGCGGTGCCACGATTCGAGGCCCTCTTGGACGCGCAGCGGGAGGAGTTTCGCGCAAAGGTCGCGGCGTTCCGCAGCCTATACGGTTTCCTCAGCCAGGTGATTCCGTTCCAGGATACGGATCTGGAAAAGCTGTATACCTACCTGAGGTTTCTGGAGATCAGGTTGCCGGAACGCGGGTCGCCAGCCTATGACTTCGACGACGACGTTCAACTTCGGTACTACCGCTTGCAGAAAATCAGCGAAGGAAGAATTGTGCTGGAGGAAGGACGGACCGGTGAACTGAAGGGTCCGACGGAAGTAGGGACCGGGAAACCACCGACTCAAGAGACAGAACTCTCGACCGTCATCGACTTGGTGAATGAGCGATTCGGCACCAGCTTCAGCAGGACGGACGAACTCGTGTTCGAGCAGGCCAAGCGGGATGCGGCGGCAGACGCCGACCTCCAACAGGCTTCTGCTGTCAATCAGATCGACACTTGGAAGTTCTTGTTCGACCGCAAGTTCGAAGACCTTTTGATCGATCGCCTGAAGCGAAATCCCGAGGTGGTGAGTTGGGCGCTGTCAGATCCTGAACGCTTGAAGATGATCCGGGATCTTTACGCTTCCGAAGTCTACGATGCATGCCGTAAGTCAGCTCAACATGCGACGTAGGGCCTTATGGCGGGTGTTTCTAGGCGAACTGAGGGAACGTAATCGTCTTCCAGGAATGGTCCGAGGCGGATGCAAATAACCGGGTGATCTCGCCGACTATGTCGTTGTCCCCTTCGGCCGCATGCGCGTGGCTCAGTAAAATCATCACAGGACCGTTGATGTGGTTGCGGGAATTCTTCAGGAACGTCGCCACTAACTCAACGGGATCTGCAGAGCTGCTATGACTCGAAGACAGCATGGGTGACAAGTCATAGTACCTCGAATGGGTAGCTTCGAACCATTGAAACGCCAACTGCCGATTCAGTCGCCCCACGTCAAAACGCGGCGAGCGACGTAGTTCAAGAATTGCGGACGGCCGCCCAAATTCCAGTGGCCGGGTGAAATCCTCCTCGTTCACAAGCGGGAAGACAACGAAGATTAGCAAATCGTGTCGTGGCATCGGGAACAGCAGACTCTGGCTCGCTGATTCAACAAATTGATCCTCGCTCGGAGGGACCCTGCGCGGCTTACGAATCAGCTCAAACTTCTTTTTGCGCTCTTCGTTGCTCATGGTGCTGTCCGTGCTATAGCCGCTTCGAGCTCACAGTAACTAGCTTTCCGCAAGTGCCAGGGAGTCCCCCATTCGGGCTCTCCAATTTCAAGCAGTCCGGTCTCCGAATTCTTCAGATCTCTATCTTTGAGGAAAGCGCGCCCAAAAAGACGCGGTGCTACGCCGGAGAACGGCCGGAAGAGGACCTTGGTCCCTCCCTGGCTGGGTGGCAACCAGTCTTTGACCGTATGTTGAATTGCGTCGTCGTGGAGTTCCAGGGCTTGGCTCTTAGGGTAAGGCTCCACATACTGGACTTCGTCCACGCCGGCAGCCACAAGATGTCGCGCGCAGTAGTGACAGGGATATGTTGTAACAAAAAGGCGGGTCCCGGTTGGCGAAATACCTTGTCTCGCCGCCGACAGCAGCGCATCCATCTCAGCATGGACGGCCCGGCTGAATTCCAGCAAAGAACCTATGCCGGTTTTGCGCAGGTCCCGGAGGAGTTGCGCTTTCCGCTCCATCGAAAGAGCGTTTAATTCGGGGACGTCGGCGACTAGCTCTTCGATCATTCGATTCTGCTCTCTGGTGTTGCTGCAAAATTTTTCCTGACCTGGCCGTCGATAAGCGCACCGCTCGTCGAGCGGCAACTCTGGAGGTTGAAGCCTTTGATTTGCGGCACCATTGTGGGGTTCCGGCCCAAGGACGCGCCACTCCCCGTAGACTCCTCCGCCAGCCTTAGGAACCTCGTTGGTGCCGGTCGCCACGATGTTTCCTGACCGATCCACTAGGGCGGCTCCGACCTGTCGCGAAAGGCAAGCACTCTGCATCATCGCACCATAGGCGTGACGCATCGCAATCTCTTCCATCTCAGGCCGCACGATGCTGGAATGCGTCAGGATCTTAACTAACCGACCCAGTTTTTCGTGCGTGTCCCAATCTTTGTTTTCTACATGGTGGGGCAGCCACCGGTCGACAGTGTTGTCGACGAAGAAGTCTGAGAGATGGAACGTTTTCGCGACTTTCTGACCGTATTTCTCTTGAGCCTCCGCATCCCGCTTCATGAACTCGGATAGCGGTGCTTGGCCAGCGTCCTGGTACTTCGCAAGAAGCCTTTGAAGGCGCTTCGTCTCTTCGCACACAACACCGATCAAAACGAATGCATCTTGGTAAATGTGCCTAAGGAGTTGAACTTCTGCGGGATGACGGAGGGAGTCCAGAATATACGCCCTACGCGCGCCATCGGGCAGAACAGGGTCTGCACCCCCCAAAGGCAGGCCGAGTTGGTTCGCCCGAGAATTCTTGATTGCCAGTATCAAGCGACTAGCGACAGCAGAGTGATCAGGCTCTCCGTTCGCCGTTGGTGCGGACCGCAGCTTGTCCCCCAAGTCTTGCAGCCTCGTTGTGTACGCCAGGCGATTCGTTGTTTTGTCGGGGATCACTTCTCCCTTTGCGCGGGCCCACTCGATGAGGATGTCGCTAGCCTTCAGGGTATTGACCTTAAACGGTCCACCGGGCAGCGTCTGGTCTTCAAGGCTCTCGCTCAACGCCTTGGCGATTTCGGATGTGCCACTTCCCACGTGGCCGACCACGGCAAAGACCAACTCGTTAGCCGCGTGCTTGAGGACCAGCCCTCGTGTGTCTTCACCACGCCGCACGGGCAACACCCGCAGAAGTGGATTCTCAGCTGCGGCCATCAGGGCTTCTCCTCATCCGCATGTTAGATAAAGAATATTGTCTCTCAAGGAAGCGCGCAAGGGAGTTCGAGTGGTCAGCCGTTCATCCCAGACGCGCACAACCTAGCTTACGCTGCCTTCCTCGGGCACGGCTTTCAGGACGGTCCACTACGATCTATAGTACAAGCGGTTACCCGAGCGCTTTTTCTGCCTCTTCTAGAGGGGCGTTAAAGCAGTCTCTCTGGTGCCGCCATTCGACGATCGCGACGACTTCACGCAAGCGACGCTCTCTGATCAGCGCTTCGGAAAGCAGAAGCCGCTCCTGAAGGTCGGGTGCGAGCAACAGCAAATTCATGATCTGCGTCAGCCGGGCGCGCGTTACGTAGCCCAAGCGCGCGAGATCGGCGTAGTCCCGGACCTCGCCCCGGTCAACCATGTCCTGAAACTTGATCGCAAGCGCCATCAAGCGAGTGACCCGCGGAATACGCGATGGTCCCGGCGACTCCGCGGCGGGAGCGATTTGTGGGTCTGGGTTGGGTTTGGGACGGCGCGGCCGCAACGGGATTGCCACCTCGACCTGTAGTGGCCCGTCCTCGGATTGAGCCGTCACTGTGATTACTCGGTTTTTGCTTGGCATAGCTTTTTGGCTCCTGCGCTGCGGAAATTGACGGTGACTTTGCCGGTGCGCCCGTCGTAGCCGACCTTGGCTACCAGCAGATGGATCATCTGTTCCTGCTCCTTGGTAGTCAGAGACGACCAGATGGCGTCGAACTCGGCCAGGGTGCGCCTGAGGTCCTCGGCGTTGATCCGCTCCGAGTCGAGATCCTTGCGTTCGGCGGCGAGTTCCGCCAGTCGCTGTTCCGTGGTTTCGATCTCCCGTTGAAGGGCGACGATCCGGTCAAACCGCGCGCCAGAGTCCACGCTGGTGTCGGCGGCCTCGCGGGCGAGGCTCTGATTGAGTCGCCGAAGGCTTCCGCGTTGCGCGTCAAGCTCCTTGTCGAGGGCGGCGCGCTGGCGTGCTATCTGGTCTATGGCTTCGGCGGCAACGGCCTCCGCAAGCTTCGGGTCCGAGCCGATCCGGCGAATGCTGTCCAGGACTGCTGTCTCGATGGCGTGCGCGGCAACCGACTTCGTCTCGCAATTCTGCCATCCCTGCTGCTGGGCGTTGTAGCAGACGTAGTAGCGATAGCGTTTTGACTTCCGCATCGTGTAGGTGTGCATCATCGGGGCACCGCACGGTACGCAGAACAGGAGCCCGCGCAGCAGGGCCCCCAGCTTGTTCCTGACGGTAGCGCCCTTGTCGCTGCCATTGCGCCGAAGCGTTTCGTGGACCTTGTCCCAGGTCTTCTGATCGATGATCCGGTCATGCTCACCCTGATAGAGAACGCCTTTGTGGTCAACCATTCCGGTGTAGAGGACGCTGGTCAGAACCGCGTGCAGCGAGCCTCGGGTGAATGGCTTCCCGCCTCGGACGTTGCCGTCTTCCGTCGTCCAGCGCTTGGTCACCAAGCCGATCCGCTGGGTCTCCTGAAGGACCGGCAGCGTCGATCCCTTCGCCATGTACAGGCCGAAGATGGTTCGGACCTGCTCCGCCTCGGCCGGATTGACGATGATCCGGCCGCCCTTGGGATCGATGTCGTACCCAAGCACCGGATGGCCGCCGATCCACTTGCCTCTCCGCCGCGCTGCCGACATCTTGTCGCGCGTGCGCTCCGAAATAATTTCGCGTTCGAATTGGGCGAACGACAAAAGGATATTCAGCGTCAGGCGTCCGAGGGAACTCGTAGTGTTGAACTGCTGCGTGACCGAGACAAAGCTGACGCCGTTGCGGTCTAGGATCTCGATGATCCGTGCGAAATCGAGCAGCAAGCGGCTCAGCCGGTCGACCTTGTAGACCACGACGCAGTCCACTGAACGCGCCTCAACCGCGGCCAGGAGCCGCTTCAGCGCCGGGCGATCCATATTCCCGCCGGTGTAGCCGCCATCGTCGAAATGATCGGTGATCACCTGCCAGCCCTCGTGTTTCTGGCTAGCAATGAAGGCCTCAGATGCTTCCCGTTGGGCATCGAGGGAGTTGAACTCCTGCTGGAGTCCCTCTTCCGTCGATTTGCGCGTGTAGATCGCACACCGGATGATCTTGGTACCTCCTGAGCCGTTCGATGCCTTGGCCGGCGCTTGTGGCGTGCTATTCCTTGCCATTGGGATTTTCCTCCGTGGACGTCAAGGAGAAGAAGAGGAAGCCGTTCCACTTCGTTCCCGTCACCTCGTGGGCGATGGCACTGAGGGATCGGTAAATCTCGCCATCGAACTCAAACCCATTCACAAGGATCTTCACGATGATTCGGCGGCCCTTATATTCGCGTTCCAGGTAAGTTCCCGGCGGCGGCAACCGCGGGTCGAGGGCGCTGGCCACCTTGCGGCTGACATTAAGCTTGGGGTCCAGGGCAACGTCCGGCCCAAACTTGGGCTTGGGCGCCCGGATGCGCAGGTCTGCATCGTTGGCTATCTCCAACGCACGGCGGCGCGCGCGTTCGGAAAGGCCGCCTTCGGCGATTGCCTGGATGCGCCAGGCGATCCTTCGAAACAGGAACTGTTTGTGATTCGATCGTGACTGCTCGCCGAACACCTCAAGGTACTTCTGGCGGAGCTGGCCGACTGGCATCGCGCTCAGCTCATCAATCTCTTTCCGCATCGCTGTCTCCACTTCGTTCTCCATTCTCATGGCTGTTAACCTCGTGTCCATGACGGCTCGAAGTCTTAGGACAGTCAAGTGGAGGGCTGTCTCGCCGAAGTTGTTCGCGATGCCGGAGGTAGCCGGCGGCGAGGATGCTGGCGATAAATCGTAAATCTTCAGTCGAAATTTCCAAGACGATTCACCTCGCTGTGGATTGGCACCACAACGAAAGTCCGCTTGGCGGTCGTTCCGCTGTCGAGTGGCTGCTAGAGTGTGCGAGACACACTCTGCTGTAAACATACGCGAAGAGTTCGAAAAGTGGAAACCGAGACGACAGCCGCGTTAACCGCGAGTGGGCGTTCTCCCGAGAGACGGAGAAGTCAGGCGGAGGTGCGCCGCAAAGGACTCCCCGGGCCAGCCACAACGGTTCTCCGAAGCCGGAAGGAGAGAACAGGATCGTCTGGAAATGTATGGCGGAATTGGGGATATCTGGCGGGACTACGGCAGGTACAGAAAGACGGATGGCGTCAACCAACAGGGCGTTGGCGTTCGGAGAGAAATAGTTTGGCTCCTCAGGTAGGACTCGAACCTACAACCCTTCGGTTAACAGCCGAATGCTCTACCATTGAGCTACTGAGGAGCAACGTTGGCGGGCAGCCTTCATTACATCAAACCGCTCTCTTCAAGTCAATTCTTTCGCACTCCTTAAGTGCGGGAACTGGATGGTCCGGGCCGTATGATGGATTCCCATGGTAACCATATTCCCGGCCCACCGCTTCCGGGTCTCCGTTGGAACGTGGGCGTTGCCCCACACAGGCGACTCGTTCTGCCGCTGGTTGGGTGCCTCGATCCGTGCAGCATTTTCTAATTGAAGGGTGAGCCTGGAGGCGAGAGCGAAGCGACCGCGCCGCTAGGGTCTCCTTTGTGATTGGATTTTGAACTCGGGCCGACCAACGGGCGGCTGTCTGCGCCCCCCCACCCTGCGTTGATTTTTCTTCATAACAAGGTTTTGGGTTTGAATTCGGAGCACCCGCTACGCCCTCGGGGCCGCGCTTGGCTTCCTGCATCTGTTCGGCCGCCTGCGTATCAGGGTGTCGCATACCAGCGGTACACGCGCTTCTCCTTTCCCTTGGCGTTCACCACCAACTCCGGAACGCCGCAGGGTCGATGAAAGTTCAAGTACGGATTGAAGCGCTCCTGGTAGAAGGCGGTTATCGCTGCCGCGTGCGCCGAGTTGTGTCGTCCGCGCCCGGCTTGATCCCGTTGTCTTCTTTACGTACGGCACCGATCCCGCTCGCTGCCCTTCAGTCCTTCATATCCCCCGCTGCCGGAGCGTTTGATTCACGCAACACGACCTCCACTGCCTTCTAGAAATTCCTGAATCTCTCCAGGTTCAACTTGCACGAGACAAAGACTGACAAGACTGTTACTTGCGGGGGCGGTTTGGAAATCTGTTAATATAGGCAATCCACGTAACCAAGCACTCGGGGTGGATGTGTTGCAACCTCGCAGTACGCCGTTCAGGACGATGATCGTCAATCTGATCTGCTCATTGGCGCTACAGCTCGTGAGGCGCTTCGTTGATCCTTGAACCACGCGCAGCGAAGAGAGGGAAGGGAACCTTTATCGATGCGCGTCCACCTGGTAAATCCCAGCGATACGGCGTTCGGGATCGGGGTGATTACCCCGCGTTGGTTGTACGTAATTGCCGCTGCCACTCCGGCAATCCATGGCGACCCCGTGATCACCGACGAGACGCTGGAACAGATTCAGCCCGAGCTCATACAGCCCGGCGACATCGTGGGCATCGGCATCCATACAGGAAATGCTCTGCGAGGCATGCACGTCGGACGCATGGCGCGCGAACGCGGAGCCTGGGTGGTGTTTGGGGGCATCCACGCGACTTTGTATCCGGACGAGGCCTTTGAGTTTGGCGGCGCTCACGCCGTAGTCAAAGGAGACGGAGACGTGGTTTGGGCCGAGGTAATCGACGACCTGACGCACGGCAGGGTCCAAGCGGGCACGGCTCAGAAGATCTACGACGGCGGACGTGTCTCGGGTGAGCAGTTCCTGCCCGCGCGCTGGGATCTTGCCCCGCGAGATCGGTACATGTGGGCTTCCGTGCAAACGGTGCGCGGTTGCCCCAAGCATTGCTCCTTCTGTTCGGTTTGGCGCACCGACGGACAGAAACCGCGCCAGCGCGCCTCCGATATGGTGATCCGCGAGATTGTGCAGTTGCGGCGTATCGGGTTTCGCTTCATCGCGCTTGCCGACGATAACTTCTATCCCGTCACTCTGACGGATATTCAGCTCGCCGAAAAGCAAGGCAACGCGCATCGTGTCGAGGAACTCCAAGCCATGCGCGCAGAGCGGTTCGAGCTGATGGAGAAGCTGGCCAAGCTTCCCGCCGACACTATCTTTTTCACGCAGATCACGATGGAGGCCGGTGAAGACCCTGAGTTTCTCGAGGCCATGCGGCGGGCCCACATCAAGGGCGCGCTTGTCGGAGTGGAATCCGTTACCGCGGAAGGGTTGAAAACCGTGTTTAAAGAGTTCAACTCGGCCGGCGCGGATTTGGCCACGCGGCTCAGCGCCTTCAAGCAGCATGGCGTTCACGTGCTCGGATCCTTTATCTTCGGACTTTCCTCGGATCGCCCGGATACTTTCGCGGCCACCGCCGCCTTGGCCAAGCAGGCACATTTAACCTTCGCCCAGTTCGTGATGATGACTCCCTTTCCCGGCACCGTGGACTTTGATCGCTGGGAGAAGAGCATGAACGGGAACGTTCCTAAGGTGCACGAGGTTCCGATCACCCGCTATTGGCTGATTCCCGCCGATGTGCGGCCGAAGATGTTCACTCCCCACCCGACCATGACATCGGAAGATTTGCGCGCACGGACGCAGGGAGTCTGGGACACCTTCTACAGCATGCGGGAGATCTGGCAACGCTCTAAGTGCGCAAACAAGTTGCGCGACCGGCTGGCGTTCATGTTTATCTCCAAGTTGTATCGCCAGATGTATGCGAATACCGGCATTTCGACGGACAGCGCCCGGAGGCAGAGGGCCACCCAGATGGCGCGCTGGCTGGCGGTGCCGTGCCGAAAGCTATTTGCCGGCAAGCCTATGCCGCAGCTTGAAATGCCGGCTTCCCGCATATCTTCGGAGTTGACTTCGATTACGTATTGAGCCCGCACAGGACCGGCTCGGCCCTCGCAACTGCGGCTACTGTCGCAGCGGGAGCCGCGATCATCCCGATGACAGTGGCGTTGCCGGTGACGACGCTGTTGAACCCGTGAAATGTCCGAGTGCGCTTAATCCTGGCTGGAGACGACCAGATCCGTTTCTGATCGCCGACGATGTTAGGAAGCGGCAGCCTCAAGGATGTCTTGAAAACTTGTGATGTATATCCGGCCAGAACTCTTTTAGGATGTTGGAGACCATATCGTCCCCGATCTGCGTACCGAGCCGCAACACCGAGCTGTGCACATCGCGCCCATCCGGATAGTATGCGCTCGAAATCGCCACCGCTGTCGCGTTACCGACGATTTCCGAGTAGTTGAACTGCATGCCGCCCGCATCCGTGTGGGTCCAGAAGATCTCTCCCATCGCGTATCCGAGTCTCGACCATCCGCTCCCAGTCCCACGCCGGAAATAGCGGGGATCTTGATGCAGGAGGGTCGGGAAGACCGCCTCGGTCATGTAATCGCCAACCACCAGATCGGTATACGCGGCTCCGAAGTAATGCGCGTATCCCTCCACCCCCTGTCCAAAGGAAGGATTCGATTTTGACAACTGCCCCTCGCCTGCAAACGCTGCGGCAAGAATCACGGTGCCCCGGTCGAAAGAATCGGCAGTGGCGATGTTGAGCTTCTGCCTGGGCGTGATCGGCTTGTAGACGGCCGGAGTCGGGAACGTCTTGTAATTCGGAATGATCCAGAGGATGCGTTTGTTGCTTAGCTCCGGGGGTTGGGCCGGATCGCCTGGTGGGCTACTAGTCGGGCCATTTGTCGGCAACAGCGCTTGACCGAAACAGGACGCTGTCGCGAGAGCCGCTGTCGCGAAGACCGAGCCGGACCACGCGCGTAGTTGTTGGGAGAACATTCCTCTGGTTGGTTGAGGCCCCCAGTCTCCGTTGCGTTTCCCAATCCGCGAAAATAGGCAGACAATAGAGGTGGGGCATCCCCCCAAGCGGAAACAATGAAAAATCCGATTTCAGTTCTCTCCCTCGCTGTCGTGTTCAATGTGGCCGTGTTCGGACAGGGATTCCGAGCCGAACCCCTGGCCAATCCCAGCGCCGCTGGAAGCGTGCAACCCAACTGGTCCGCCGCACCGGACGGCAGCGCGATCTTAAGCTGGATCGAACCCGTGAAGAATGGCGATTACTCCTTGCGCTACGCGGTTCGCAAAGGCGCGGCGTGGTCGGAGGCGCGCACCGTCATCGCCGGCCGCCATTTCTTCCGCCATCCCGCCGAAGCGCCCGAGGTCATCCAGATCGGCGATAAGCTCTGGCTGGCCCACTGGGTCGAAAATCTCAAGGAATCGAGCGATGCCGAATACATCTACGTTTCCTCTTCCGTTGACGGCATGCACTGGTCTGCCCCTCAGATGGCGCACAAAGACCGCAGCGAAGTGCAGCACGGCCTCGTTTCCATGGCCGCCAGCGGCCCCAACGAAGCCTCGCTGTTCTGGCTCGAAACCCCCAAGGGGGACGATGGACCGGGCTATTTGATGCGCACCGTGGTGGACGGCTCGGGGAAAGAGCTCAAGGAGGAGCGCCTGGATGACGATGTCTGCGACTGCTGCCCCACCGCCGTGGCTCGCACCGCCAAGGGTCTCATCGTGGCCTACCGCGACCACACGCCCGATAATATCCGCGACATCGCCGTGTTGCGTTTCGAAAATGGCAAGTGGGCGCCTTCCAAGATCGTGCACGCCGATAACTGGCGCTTGGACGCGTGTCCGGTCAACGCGGCCGCTGTTGCGGCCAAGGGCGATCGCGTCGCGCTGGCGTGGTTCACGGGTGCCACCGAGCCTGCGAAGGTGCAGATGCTTTTCTCCGATGACGGTGGAGCGACCCTCGGCAAGCTCATCCCGGTCAGCGCCGGAGCCGCCCTCGGCAACACCTCTTTGGCTCTGGCCGACGACGGCGGAGCCATCGTCTCCTGGCTGGAGCGCAACGCCGGCGGCGACGCTCGTCTGCTGGTGCGAGAAATCTCCCCGTCCGGCGTCGCCGGCCCCGTAGTGCAGGTGGCCGTAGGCGGAAAGACCCCCTTTGGCTATCCCCGCCTGTTCCATTCCGCCGCCGGAACCTTCGTCGCATGGGGCAGCAGCGGAAAACTCGAAACCACCCAACTGCGGAAATAGCAAGTGATTAGACCGGTTTCATGATTAATGTAGGGCAGCGTTCGTGGTGGGGCGGGTCCCCTGACCCGCGGGCCGACGCCCTCGTCGGCCCTGCTTCACGCCCCAGCAAGCCGGACCGGGGGCCGGCGCGCGCCATTAGGAGCAGAGCCGGCGTCCGCCCCACCTGGGCTCATAGAAACTGTGAAACTGGTCTAGCCTTGTTCGCGCCACTGCCCGTGGTCATGATCTTGGCCGCGTCCTTGGCCCATGCCGGTTTGATCGGCAGTGTGACGGAGGCGACACCCGAGCCCAACTCCTTCCTGCTGTTGGGAACGGCGTTGGCCGTCTTGGGCTTTCTGGTCCGTCGTCGCCGCCCGGCTTAACCGCCGGAACCTTCGTCGCTCACCGGTTTCGGCGTTTTCGGGGCGCGTCTCAGCCGGAAGGGCCGAGACGGCGATTCCGGTCGCATCCTTTGCAATATCGAGGGTCGCTGCTTTGCTGCTCTCCGGAACTCCGTGGGTTCGAACGGTCGCATCTTAAGCACGTGCCGTGCTGCCGGCTCCGGCCTGCGGGATAATATTGGCACCGTTCTGTCTCGGCCTTGCAGGTCTCGCAGTAATCTTTAAGAGATGCGTTCAGAGTTGCTTTCATTGGTCGTTCTCCAATCCAACCGCTTTATTTTGGGCGATTGTAGGACCGGCTATTTTGGGCGCAGGTATTGCGACTTTGCAAGTCGTTCAGCAGAGTTCCGTCCAACTCCCTGGGGGCAGATACGTCTTGAGTGTAACAGCTACGCGCCCGCCCGTCGTGCAAATTCCATCCCGGCCGGCGAGCAGCGTCATTCTGGCTCGGGCTTTGTGCTCAGTCCCAGGCGGCTCTAGTGGCCTCCGCCGGAGAGTTTACGCCAATACTCGGCGACTGAGTCCTGATAGCCGGGCGGGACCTTGGACGGGTCGGTGTTGCGAATCGTGCCGCCCTTGTTCTCGTCGAGCTGACGGCGCAGTTGCAGTTCCAGAGCGTCCACCTCGCTGACCAGTTGCTGATGCATCTGCTCGACCAGCTCCTGATTCCCCGGGAAACGGCTGGGATCCAGATTGCGCATCTGATCGATCAGGGACTGCAACTGTTGCTTTGCCTCGGGGCTATCCTGCACAGCGGCGCGAACCTGATTGAGAAGGTTCAATCCCTGGTCAATCTCACGCTGGGTATCGGCCGGCGTGGGACCTTGCTGCCGCGGCACGGCGGACTGACCGGGAATGCTGTTATTGCCGGTATCGATGTTGCCAAACGCGGGGCCGCCGCGACCCCCGCCACCAGGCTGAGTGTCCGCGATACGGTCGCCGTTCTGACCACCTTGGCGTCCTCCGGCTTGACCGCCTTGACCGGGCTGACCGCCTTGGCCCTGACCCTGACCTTGACCGGCTTGACCGCCTTTACCTTGGCCGCCTTGCTTGCCCTGGCCCTGTTGCCCTGGCTGCCCGTTTTGCCCTTGCTGCTGACCGGGCTGACCGGATTGTCCGTTGCGCGAGAGTTGGTCGGCTTGGAACTGGCCGGGTTGACCGCCGCGGCCCGGCTGACGCTGGCCTGCTTGAGGATTGGGTTGTCCGCCGAGGCCGGCAAGTTGGTCGCGCACACGGGATAGTTGGTCCATGGCCCGGTTGATCTCGGCGTCCCTGGAAGAGATCTGAGCGCTGCCCAACGCGCGCGCCGCGTCGCCGATCTGTTGGCCCAGCTTTTGCAGGTCGCCGGTGAGCGCGGTTTCCTCCTGATCGGAGAACCCGCCTCTAACCAAACGATCCGAGCTGCGTTGCAAGCGGGTGCCGAGATCGTTTTCGTCCATGCCCTCGAGCGCGCTCCGCAACTTGTTGGATGCCGCCGGTTGCGTGGGCGCGAGCTCGCGCGCCGTGTCGCGTACTTGCTGGGTGAGGCGCCCCAAGTCATCGCTCACCTGCTGGCGATCGTTGACCATTTTGTCGATTTCCTGGGCGGAGGGGTAGTTCTGCTGCTTGCCGGAGGCGCGAGCGGCATTCTGCTGAGCCATCAAGTCGCGCACCTTATCCGCCTGCTGCTTTTGCTGGGCCGCCAATTGATCGGCGGTTTGGGCCATTTGGTTGAGGCGGCCCGCGGCGTCCTGCTGCTGCGCGCCGCCAAGCAGGCCTTCGGCTTCGCGCAAGCGGTCCGCGGCGCGGCGGGCATCGGCCGAGCTGGCACTCTGGGAGGCTGCGCGCTTCATGTCTTCGTTGGCTTGCCGCAAGCGGTCGAGCGCCTGCTGGGCCGCCTGCTGGCGGCTCTCGGCGGCTTGGTCCGCGGATTGCCGGGAATTAGCGGCGCCGGCGGATGAACTGCCCGCTTGCCCGCGGCCTGCCTGTCCGCCGGATTGCCCGGACGCTGAAGCACTCTGGCCGTTCTGCTGACCCTGTTTTCCCTGCTGCCCCGATTGTCCTTGCTGACCCGATTGGCCCTGCTGTCCCTGCTGACCCGATTGGCCCTGCTGGCCTTGCTGGCCATTTTGATTCAGTTCTTGCTCCATCTGTTGCTGGAGCTGCTGCGCCTCGCGTTGCAACATCTCCTGTTGCCATTTTTGCTCGGCAGTCTGGGGGCCATTGCGTTGCTGCTGGGCCAGAGCTTCCTCGCGCTTGTACAATTCGTCGAGCTTTTTGAGCGCATCGTCGATCACCTGCTGCTTTTGCTGCTCGGTCGTAGCCGCGCTCTGCTGGGTCTCGTATTGATTCTTCTCGGTATCGAGCTCGAGATCGAAAAGGGCCGCCAAATCGCGAGCCGCGCCGCCCCCACCGCCGCCTCCTCCACCTCCGCCGCGCGCTCCAAAGGCGACTTGAATGTCCCGGTAGGTGGCTTCGGCGCGCTGGAGGAATTGAAGGGCCTTCTGCTCATTGGGTATGGCGTCCTTCCACTTCTGCTCCTGCAATTGCTTCGCGGCCGGCGCCATGGCGTCCGAGGCGGCAATCATATCCTTCTGGAAATCGCTGATGGCCTGCACTTCATCGGTCAACTCGCGGGCCTGCAAGCGGCCGGAAAGCGTGACGGCCTGATCGTGCAGCGTGGCTTGGGATTGGGACAGCAGCTTGGAAATTTCGGCGGCCTGCTGCGCCGTCGAGTTCTTGTCGCTCTGTTGCCGGAAGGTGCCGGAGATGATCTCCTTTTCCCGCTGCGTGATCTGCGCGGGCTGTTGGCCGCCTCCGCCACCGCCTCCGCCGCCACCTCCGCCTTGCTGCGATTGCGTGAAGTTCCGCTCGTACGGGTCGGCCTGGATGAACATCATGTCGGAGTGGGATTCGGCGTTAGCGTCCTTGGCGGTGGCATAGACGCTCACCAGATCGCCGGGGACGAGCTTGAAATCCTCCAGCGAGATCGTGGTCGAGCCGTCAGCTTCTCTTGCGCCCTTTTGCTTGAGCAAATCAACAGTTTTCTCGGGGCCGCCGTTGATCGAATAATGCAGATCGACGCCTTTGAGGCCGTACTCGCCGGTGGCCTTGGCGGCAATGGTTACCTCCTCGATGGGGAGGGCGTGGTAATCGGCCCGGGGACGCACCAACGCAATCTGAGGCGGGTTGGCTTTGCGGGCCTCGATGAAAAAATCCTCGCTGACGCGAACGTGCTGGCCGTCCTCGACGCCGGCGACGTGGTAGACGCCGTCCTTATCCATCTTGACGGTACCGCGATAGACGTTGTTCTGGCCGGCTGGTTTGATATCGACGAGCTGGATCTGTTGTCCGTTGTCGAGCTGGATCTGTCCGCCCTGAAGGGGGCGGTCCGTGGAAACCTCGAGTTCGGCCTCGGTGCCGGTGACGGCGCGCAGGTCGCCGCCGCGCTCCTCCACCTCGGACGGCATGCCGGTCCAGGCGGGGTAATGATACGTGACCTTAATCTGCTTGACCGACGGGAGATCGGTGACGCGAATGTTATAGTGCTTCGAGGTCATCGCTCCGGCGGTGACGTAATACTCGACGTTGTCGAGCAAACCGGCAAATAGAAATTGATAGCCGCCGGCGAAACTGCCGGCCGCCATGGGCTGCATCGCTATCTCTTCCCACTTGGAGGAGTTCTGAAAGCGGGCATACAACTTGACGCTGGGCGATTGCAAGCCGGTGGGGAGCGCCGAAACCATCTGGTCGGCGTGGCGGCGCACGACGGCGTCGCCGGGAGTCACACGCAGTTCGTAGAGCGCGGGCTTGTCGTGGTGCGGACCGGTCCACAGCAGCGAGGCGCCATACCCTAGAAAACCGGGTCCGGCGGCGATCATCCACACCAGGATGGCGCAGGCGCCGACGCTGGTTGCGAGCGAGACCCACAGGCGGCGGTCGGTGACGAACTGCTTAGGCTCGGCGGATTGGGCGACTTCAAGAGTGTCCCCGGCGAGCAGTTCGATAAATGGGTCTTGGCCATCGCGCTCCGCGAAGGTGGTGAGGCGCTGCTCAAATTGCGGGAAGGCGGCTTCGGCGGTTCCGACCGCGCGGCGGCGGGTCAGGCGGCGCAAGGGCAGCGCCAACCCGGCGACAGCGGCAACGGCCAGCACAAAGATCAGTCCGAAGCGGGCGGCGGTGACGCTTCCATTCGAAAACGCGAGCGCATTGGCGATCGCGACCAGCACCAACGTCGCCAGCAAAGCGCTGCCGGTGAGAATGGCTAGGCCGCGTAGCAAGGTGCTCCAGCGCAGACGTTGTTCCAGTTGCGCAATGTATGCATGAAGCTGCTCGCGGAAAGTCATGGAACCTCCACCGGCACCGCTAATGTTTAACACCTAAAGCATATCGCATCGCGCTGGCCGTGGCGGCGGGCTGCCGATCGGCGCGCGAAAACGGGGCGTCAAGGGAGCGTCGGCGAGTCAGCTTGCCCACGCAGGCGGAGCGAGCGAAGGGACCGCCCCACAAAATTGGGTTCGCTTTTGAAGGGGTCATGCGTTTGCGAACGATAACGTAACTCATTCCTTATGATTCAGATCCCTTTCAGAATTGGGGCTGGAACCGGCCTCAAAATTGGCTTCGGTTCGAAAATCGTCATCCCTCGATTGGGTGGTGACCTTTTCGCGCAGTTTCAGAAGCTTGGCGAAGGCGCGGTAGCATTGGCGGCCGCAATGGGCTTCGAGACGACACTTGCGGGTTCCTGGCCTTTTGGAGGGCCGAGCCGGCCCTTTGCGGGCTTGAGAGGTGACGGCGGCGAGCACCGCGCCCAATCCGGCGGAGGGATGAGCCTGACGGGCGCGGGCCATCGCTCGTTGAATGGCGGCGGTTTGAATTCCCCACATGCTGGACAGACCCCAGCGGGCAACGGTCATGGTCTGAAGCAGGAATGTTTCAGCGGAAGTGCGGGGTTGAAATTGGAGGCGAGCAACGGCGTCAGAAACGAGTTTGGGAGGCGCCGCGCTGGCGCGATTCGCTTTCATTTGACATTCGGTTGCCATACTGACCCAGCGTAAACGGCGGCGGCGGCCGTCAGGGGTCAGTTAAAACGGGAAAGGGTTCAGGGGAAAGGAAATACTCTTGGAGCGGGAGCGGGTGTGACAAACTGACGGGCTACGCAGCCACTGGCGCAGCATCCTAACCCAAGCGCCGCATGTATCGGTGCTGACGCGGTGAAATTTTCGGAAACCCGACTTCGACTCGCCCCGCTCGTGCTATGATCTGGTTATATTGCTGGATATAATTAGAAGGACCCGGGTATGAGCATCACGCCACAGCAGCGAGCGCTAAAGAACTACCGCAAGCGCCTCACCCGGCGCGGGATGGCCCGGTTCGAGGTTCTCGGGCTCGACGCCGATCGCGACCTGATCCGGTCGCTTGCCAGGCGGCTTGCCGACGGCAGTCCCGATTCGGTGCAGATTCGTACCATGGTACGCCGCACTATCTCAGGGGCGCCGCCGAAGAAGGGCGGTATCCTCAGTGCGTTGCGCCGGTCGCCTCTGGTCGGGGCCGATTTAGACCTCCGCCGCCCGCTAGCGACCGCCCGCAGGTTCGATTTGTGAGCCGGTATCTCCTGGATACCAATATCATCAGCAATGTCACCAAACCCATGCCATCGGAAGCCCTCGTAGCGTGGATGGCTGAACAGACCGACGAGGATCTGTTCATCTCCTCTCTGACGGTCGCTGAGATCAGGCGCGGGTTACAGGAGAAGCCAGCAGGAAAGAAGCGCAAGGAACTGGAGCGTTGGTTCTCCGGCCCCGAGGGCCCGCAAGCGCTGTTCGCCGGCCGGGTTCTCCCGTTCGACGAGAAAGCCGGGCTCGCATGGGCGCGGCTGATGGCGACCGGACGGCCGCGGAACCCGCTCGACATGATCGTTGCCGCGGTCGCTGAAGTGAATGATTGCGTCGTTGTCACCGATAACGAACGAGACTTCGCGGGCCTGAAGATCGTTAATCCCGTGCGGGTTGCTGACTGAAGCAGACAAGCACTTCGTGGACGACATCCTAACCCAAGCGCTTAGGAATGCGCGTATACTTAGAGTTAGTGCCGACTGTACTGAGGCTCGGCGGGCTGCGGGTTGTAGTCTATCCAAACGACCATCGGCCGGCCCATGTCCACGTGATCGGGCGTGGTTGTGAGGCGGTATTCAATCTGAACTGTCTAGCCGGGCCGATGGAACTCAGGGAGAACTATGGATTCCGGGGTGGGGCACTCAGCCACATGCTAGACGTCTTGGCGGCGAACTTAGAGGATTTGTGCCGGGGATGGGAGCATATTCATGGCATCGCGTGACGATTTCAAACGGGCAAACGAGCGTGCGAAGGATCTTGAGGCACGGATTCCGCAGGCGGTTTCCGCGCATTACAATCGCAAAACCGGGCGGATCGTGATTGATCTCAGTTCTAAGTTAATCGTGAGTTTCTCGCCGGCCGATGCGGAAGGGCTGGAAGGCGCTCAGCCTTCGCAGCTCAAAGAAATCGAAATCAGTCCATCCGGCTTTGGCCTCCACTTTCCGGCGTTGGATGCGGATCTCTCCGTGCCCGGTCTCTTAGAGGGCTTTCTGGGGTCCAAAGCGTGGATGGCGTCCAGGTTGGGGCAAATGGGCGGCCGGTCGCGGAGCAAGGGAAAGCGGGCTGCCTCCAGAAAGAATGGAAAACTTGGGGGCAGACCAAAGAAGGCTGTGGAACGGTAGCGTCCGTTTGTTTCGGTTCGCGAGAGCACATCGCAGCCGTCTCGAACAACGGCAGCCCTCAGCCGACTTCGTGCGTATTTTTAAAGTAGCTTTCCTCAACACCTACGATTCCTCGCGCTGGGTGCCGAGGTAGCGGCTAGCCAGCACCGATTCGGCAACGGCGGAGGCGAGCACCAGCAGCATGACGTACCACCACAGTGCTTGCGGCGTCTTCTGGGGCACGGCCGGCCCGGGCGCCGACGCTGCCTCTTGTGAAGATTGGCCGCCCTTGCCCTGCCACAGGGCCAAGACATCGTCGGGGATCACGTCGAGGTTCGATTCCTTGGGATCGGGGTTGACGCCGATTTCGTCCTGGCGGCCATTGGCGAGGCGGAGCTGGTAATAACCGGCCTCGGTGAGTTGGAACGACTGGGCCGAGGCGGCCTGGCCGAGAGTGAGCGGGCGATTCCCCTCGGGGTCGATGACCTCGACGCCCTGCGCCTCGGCACCTTGAGATTGACCCTTGGCATTGCGGAGATCGAGGTAGGCGTCCACCAGCCGTGAGCCGCCCTGGCGTTCGCTGCCCGCAAGATAGCGCGCGGTCTGCTCGATGAAGGGGACGAAGGCGGGATGCAAGGGAAAATCGTTGGTGAGGTTGTCCAGGCCCGAGGTAAGCAGCATCACGCGGCCCTCGCCGATGCGTTTCTCCAGCAGGAGCGGCGTCTGGTCGGCTAAGCGAACGATCACGCGAGCGGCATCCGGACCGGCACCGGGATCGACATCGAGAGCGTAGAAAAACTTCACGCCCGGCCAGCCCTCGGCCTTGGCCACGGCGGGGTAGGAGGAGTCGCTGGAGCCGACCGCCACGTAACCGGCGGGAACGCGAGTGTAGTCGCGGGTCTCGACGATGTGCGCGCCGAAAATGGGAATCTGCGAGCGTGCGCCGGCGGAGGTGCCGGTAGCGATAAGGAGGCTGCCGCCGGAGCGCACGTAGTCGGTGAGTGAGTTTTCCAGCAACGGGGGCAACGTATTGAGATCGGAGAGAACGATGAAGGCGTAATTGGACGGCTTACGGTCGGCGGCCTCATTGACGGCGATCGATTCGAGGATAAAGGCCGATTGCGCGGCCGCGGAGAGCGCCGCGCCGACGTAGAGCGGCGAGCGGTTGTCGCCGTAGTTATGGATCAGCAAGGCGCGTTGCGGGTCGGAACGCTGGATGGCAAAGCGGCGCTGGTCGTCGGCCGGGAAGCCGTCGCCCGGTGATGCAGTAGTGGACTCGATCTTGACCTCGCAGCGGCTGAAGCCGTAGGGCACTTCCAGCGCGGGGAATTCGACAGTGGCCCGGCCGTTGGCTGGGACCATCACGGTCTTGGTGGCGGTGGTTTTGCCGTTCACCACCAGCGACACGGTGCGTTGGGCGGCGGGAGTGCCATAGCCTGCGATAACGGCTTGTGCGTGAATCGGCTTTAGGTCCTTGCCCCACACCTGTCCCGGGGCATCCACAGATTCGACGGTCCAGTTGGGTTGGGCCTTGGTGACCACGGCATGCGTCACCAGCTTGACGTTGGCGGGCAGCGACATGTCGGAGAAAGTGGCGGCCAAGTCGCCGCGCTGCATGTCGCTGAACACATGCAGCTCGATGGGAGTATGGACCGACTCGGCCATGGCGCGCACGGCCCGCGACAGCTCGCCGAAGTTGCCGTGGCCGTCGCCGGGCTGAATGGCCTGCACGGCGGCGCGCAACGCCGATTGATCCTCGATGGGTTGGGTCATGAGCCGAAGCTGTGAGCCAAACGCTGCGACTTGGGCGCGCGCGGGGCCCTTTCCAGCGAGCACGCTCATGGCTGCGTCCTTGGCATCGGCCAGCCGGGTTCCGGCGCGCATGCTGAAGGAGTTGTCGATCACCAGCAGCACCAGCCGGTTACTGGAGAGGGCAGCCGCGTTGCGGTTGATGAAGGGATTGGCAAAGGCGAGAATCAACAGCAGCAGCACCAGCAACCGCAGCGACAGCAGCAATAAATAGTGGAGCCGGCGATGACGCGTCGAGGCTTGTGTGCGCGACTCCCAGAACATCAACGAGGGCACACCCCTGGGCGGGTTTTTTTGCCGCTTTAACAAATGCAGGTACAGCGGTAGCGCGAGCCCCGCCAGGCCGGCCAGGAACCAGGGCGCGAAGAGTCCCATTTAATTACGGCCTCCGGTGATCATCAAGCAGCAGCCCTCCTGTGGAGCCGAGAGAACTCCGATTATAGACCCATTTGCCCTACGTCCCGAGCGGCGCGGCGCCGGCCCTGGCCGGCTTCCTGCCGCCGCGCGCGGCGAGATCGAGACCGCCGGGCTGGTCGCGTCCGCCTTGGCTCTGTAGCCTTTCGTATATACAACCTGCTACGATGGGCCTGTGCCCATTTCCGGCTTTGAGTGGGATGATGACAACATCTCCCATATCGAGAGGCACGAGTTCACCCCGGAAGAAGTCGAGGAAGTTTTCGCCGGAGACCACAAGATCTGGCGAACGGGACAGAGGAGATACATCGCATTGGGCGAGACGTTGGACGGACGCTTGGCTTTCGTTGTGTTCCAGCGCCTGCCCGGAGGCTTCGTGAGAGTGATCACTGCTCGGAACATGGAGCCGAAGGAGCGGCGGCAATTTCGCCGCAAGTAGGTATGAGCATGAAGAAGAAAAGACTTTCCCCCGCGAAGTGGCCACTACCGAAGTTTAAATCCGACCATGAGGCCGCGGACTATTTCGAGAACCACTCCGTGGCGGGTGTTTTGAATCAATTGGCTGAGGCTCCCCAGGCGAAGCTGACGCCAGCGCTGGCGAAGAAGATTCGCGACCGCCGCGCCCAGGCAAAATCTCCGATCTCGATTCGCTTGGCCCCCGAACAGATCGCTGCGGCGAAGCAGATTGCGGCGGCCAAGTCGGTAGGTTACCAGACGCAACTCAGGATGTGGATTGCCGAAGGGCTCCGCCGCGAAGCCAAGCGCGCCTAACCCCCCATAACCCTTGCGCTCGCCTTCGCGTAAATACATAATGTAAATATGCACGGATGAACTACGCCTGGGATCCAAGAAAGAACCGCCGCAACCTTGCGCGCCATGGAATCGCGTTCGAGGATGCGATCGGGATTTTCGACGGCCCCACGCTGGAGAAGGTGGATGACCGCTTTGACTACGGCGAGACTCGAGTCTACGCCATCGGGATCGTAGACGATCTTGAGATTACGGTGATCTACACCGAGGTATCCGAGACCGAGCGCAGGATTATTTCGGCATGGAGGGCAGAACAACATGAACGGGAAGCCTACTGGCAAAGCATCGCCTAAGACATCGGCTAAGACCCTCACGAACTGGAAACGCCTTCGTTCGTTGAGCGGTCGGGAGATCAGGAACGCCATCGAGAAAGATCCGGAGGCGCGTCCAACGGACGCCGGTTTTTGGAAAAAGGCCAAAGTCGTTTTGCCGCAACCCAAGCAAACCATTACGATGCGGCTGGATGCGGATCTGCTGATCTGGTTGCGCCGGCAAAAGGGTTACCAGACGCGGATTAACGCCGTGCTGCGAACCTACATGGATGCCCAGAAACCGTGATGGCGCCCCGCGGTTTTCAAAGCCCGAGTTCACCATGTGAGCCAAGGCGCACAAGATCGAGGCTGCCGTCATCCGGCTTGCGGTAGATGAGAACGAGATCCGGCCTGATGTGGCAGTCGCGATGATCGTTCCATTCGCCGGACAATGGGTGATCGAAATTCCGGCCCGGTAGCGGCCTGTCGGCGCCGAGCAGGTTGACGATCTCCTATCAGCAGGGGGTCCAACTTCTTGCTGTGCCGGCCCGATTTTTCCCGCTTGTAGTCACGCTGAAAGCGGGCGGTGTATTCAACCTCGCGCATTCAGACTTCGCAGCAGTTTATCCCGCTTGCCGGCCTTGACTAGCTCGCCCCGGCGCGCGGCTTTCATCGCGGCGATGGTTTCGGCGTTGGGATTGAGCGGCTCGAACGGCAGGGCCTTTTCCGCCGCGACGCGTACGAGCAGCAGGCGAAAGGCATCGGACACGGTGAGTCCGATTTTCTTCAACGCCGCAGCAGCTTCCCTCTTGGTGCGCTCATCGATGCGGGCGCGAACGACGGAGTTGTCGGCCATGGCGTTAATTTCCCCTTGAGCCACATTGTAGCTCAAACGAGGGGAAGCGTGCCGCTTCCCGGCGTTGGACCCGCCACGCCATCACACCCTTGCGCTCGGCCTTCGCGTAAAGACATAATGTAAATACGCGCTGATGCCGGTCTTGATCTTCCCGATGCGTCTCTTTCACTTCGCCGCTATCCTCCGTGACACCGTTTGTATTTCCTGCCGCTACCGCAAGGACACAGCTTGTTTCGCGGATTCGGACCGGGGGGAGGCACGGGAGACACTCTACCCGGTGACACATCGGGGAACTCCGACACCGTCTCCTCGAATCGCGTCAAGTTGACTAAGAGACCCAGTTCCCTCTGCCAGGTCCGCGCCTGCTCCTGCATTTCCTGGTCCCAAGAACGCGCGTCGAAGTACAGCGCGTCCTCGGAGCGATTCATTTCTCTGCTGTTCTCCGTTGCCAGTGCCAGAATGTCCAGAGCATCGGGACACACGAGCTTCGTGACGTAGCAGCAGATCTCTAAAAACCGCCTGCGGCCCTCCCGGTATTCCTCGTAGGATATTCCGGGCAGCTTCGGCAACAACAACAGACAGTAATACGGGTCGCCGGTCGTCGAAGGAAAAATAATCCGATTCGCGCGCTGCGTCGGCTTCGCGCTGTCGAATAGGCCGAGGAAAGCGTCGGCGAGGAGCCGACGGCGCACACGAGGCTCACGCGCGAGGAACCGAATCACTTTCTCGCGATTTCCTATTCTGCGGTCGCTTACATAGTAGGACGTACCCCCGAGGATATTCTCGTTGAATTTCTCAATGAGGGCGTCCCACGCGTAGCTAATACGGTCCGCCTCCAATTGGGCGGCACGCTCCGGGCTATCCTCAAAATACTTCCAATCCCCTTCGACGATGGAGATACCGCTATAGCCAGATGTGTCTTTGAACCCATGTTCGTTATTCTCGAAGGTGAGGAAATACTGGGCCAGAAGCTCCTCTTCCCCGGCACAATAGAACCGCTTCCCTCCCTCCTGTAGCTGGCGCACAAAGCTTTCCTTGGCGCGGACGTAGTGAAGGAAATCCGTGATGGTGTCCCGTGTATTGAGTACGATCCGTAGGCTCACATCATCAAGCACGTGGATGAACGTGCGACTCGCATCGAACCAGCCAACCTTGAACGGTTCACAGGTCGCCTTATCCGACTGACTCGCTGGTGTCACGTCGCTGTCAAACATCAGCGTGCCACTCCCACCCGAGAAGTATTCGCGGCAGCGATCAGAGATGTTGTGCGCCACCACGATGTGATGAAAGCGCACTTTGTCAGGCTGGGGCAGATCGAGGGGAAACGGCTGGGTGCACGCTCGATCCACAAATATCCGACCAGGGTGCTCTCGTATCCAGCGCTCCGCCCCCCACGCCTGATCAGCGGATGACCGAATAGCTCTCCGATACCAACGAGACCAATCGAGCGCGATGTCTCCCGTAGAAGGAAATTCGCAGTTCTTATCGCTGAAGATCAGGATGTCGTCGCCGAACACAACGAGGACATCACACAGTTCCTTTCCATCACCGCCCTTCCCGGCTTTCTGATCCCGGAAGATGTTCGGATAGCTCCAGAGGGATAAAAAGGAATGATCACACAGCGTCTTCAGGAATCGTTCCGTCGGGGTACTTCCCGAATGCCGTGTCACCTTCGGCAGGGGCTCGGTGCTAAAAAGGTTGGTTACTGATCATACTCACCCGCGAAGCGAAAGGGCTCCGCCTGTCTGCATTTCATCCTTCGGACGTCGATTGCTCGCTCTCATAATTCTATCAGATTCGCCGTTTGTTCGCCGGGCCTACACCCTGCCGCAGAGAAAGGTTTGCGTTGAGCTTTGTGTTCAGTCCAAAAAAAGGCGCGCTCCTCGAACGACGAACGCGGGGCGCCTTAAAACATCGAGATCAACTCACTTCAGGAAGAGCAGCATAGTACAACATAACGGCCTTATGCTAAGAAACGGTGCGTCAGCGGGCGGGGCCCCGTGCACTGCTTGGCCGTGCCGCCGCCATCCGCCATCGTCAAACAATCCCCCACTTCCGCCGCAGCCACCACTCGGAAAAGCGCAGCAGGATCAACACCAGGAAGACGATCGGGAGATCCCACAGATCCTTGGTCTCGCGACTGGTCACGCCAGCCTCGGAAAAGGGAATGCCGCCTGCGAGTTTGCCCAGGTCGGCGGCCTTCCAATATTTTCCACCGGTTTGAGTGGCGAGGTGTTCCAGCAGGTCGCGGTTCTGTTCGGTATGGAAATTCTCCGCGACGCCGTCCATGCGCTGAAAGGTGAGTACGTCGCGGCCTAATTCCTTGAAAGCGCCGGTATTGGGATCGGGGCGCTGGGCCGTGACCTCGGTCAGATAAGCGCCGGTCTTGGGCGCGGACCAGGCGGTTTGGAACTGGCCGGGACTATCGGGCACCGGCGTCATCTCCACCAGGGCGCTGATGCCGCTGGGGCCCAGGATGTGAGCTTCGACCTTGGCATCGAGAGCGGGGTTGTACTGTTGATCGCGAACCTCGGCCGTCAGCGTCACCGCGCCGTTGTCGAGCAGCATCTGAGCGGGGACGGACGCTGCTACGTGGCCTGGAGTATCCGAAACCAGCCACCGCAGCAGCTGCTGCCAGAACAGATCGTGGGCAGTGTCGCCCAAAGGTGAACTCATCTGCCAACGCCAAGTGCTTCCGGCCATAATCGCGGTGCGGCCACGGCCGAAGTTCTCCGTGATCAGCAAATTCTTTTTTTGGCCTTCGGGCGTAATCATCTTGGCGAGAACGGCCGCCCCGGGCTTCTCAATGCCGGGATCTTCATAGTCCATCAGGTAGGGCAACTTCTTCCACTTGGCGGCGTTGGCGGCGGGGTCGTCGACGAGGCGGGTAATAATGCTATCCACGCCGGCGGGCGCCAGCTCGGCTGTCGTATGGGTGGTGCCGTTCATCGGATCGGCCTCGCGATGAAACGTGCCCGGCTGGGTGGGCAGCGTCGTCGGCAGCAGGTCGGTAAGGCTGGAGGCGTTCCAGCCGCCATCGGCCAGCGCGAACTGACCGCCCAGCAGCAGCAGGCCGCCGCCGCGGCGATCCACGAACTCGTGGATTAATTCCTGCTGGCCGGGAGTGAAATAGCCGGCTTCCACCGACCCAATCATCAATCCCTGGTAGGCGAAAAGGTCCTCCGGGCGAGAGGGAAAGCCGCCGGCCAACTCTTTGGTATTGGCAATTCCCTGGAAGAGGATCTTGTTTTCGCTGGTGCGCACCATGGAGGCGATCTGCACCATGCGGTCGTCCTCTTCCGCCTGGCGGATAAACCTGAACTCCCAACGTGGTTCACCCTCGATATACAGGATGCGGCGCGGCTCGGAGCTAACGTTCACCACGCGAGTCACGGTATTGTTGGCCGTGTTCTCCTCGCCGGGGAGTGGAGCAGCCGCGATCTGAAGCGTGCGGGCGTCTGCGCCGCCGATATCGAACATCAAAGTCTCGGTCTGGAGGTTGCCGTCCGGCCCCAGGCTGACGGTGCGAGAAGCAAGAAGCTTGGGTTGGGCGCCGCCGTTGTTCGAGGCGTCGCGCACGGTCAGGTTGATCTTGGCGCCGGCGTAGCCGCGTTGATGGAAAGTGATCTTGGCGGCGAGGCGGGAGTCGGCCAAGGCGCGGGGAGCCACGACGGCGTCATCCAGCTCCACGTCATGTTCGGCGCGCTCGCGTCCGAAGCCCACGGTGTGAACGGGAATGTGGCGGGCGCGCAGCGCGCTGATGGCGTCCGCGCTGACGCCCCCAGCGTTGTCGTCGCCGTCGCTGAGCAGCACCACGGCGCCGATGGGCAGGTCGGAAGTCTCCTCGCTCAACTGCTTGAGGCTGTCGCCGATGCGGGTGGAGGGCGCGGTGGGTTGCAGGTCCTTGAGGCTGTCGATGCGGGCGGGCACGTCGTCGACGCGGTAAAGACGCGTTTGAAAAGTGCGGTTAAGACTGTCCAAAACGCCGTTCTGAAGGGCCTTGACGGCTTGGGCCTGGCGGGTGACGCCGTTCTCGGATATGGCCATGCTGCGGGAGTCGTCCACCAGCACGGCGATGATGTTCTGTTGCGGCTTCAACTCGGCGACGGTGATGGCCGGCTGCCACAGCAGCACCAGCACCAGCGCGGCCAGCAGCGTCTGCAAACCCCAGACTACCCAGACTCGCCAACCGCGCATGACCGGCGCGGCTTCCGTCATGCGGGAGCGGATCAGCCAGGCCAGACCCACGGCCGCGGCCAGGATCAGCAGCGCCAGAATCCAGTGCGGCCATGCCCCCAAAAGGGCAAATTGGCCGCGAGAATACATGTAGCGCGGATACTTAAAAAGGAACTCGAACATGGCCCCCTGGGCTACTTGCGGATTGTGGGAAGAGGCGTGCGCGGTTCATGCCTAGTGGGTCATGGCGTAGGTGATGTAGTTGAGAACGATGCGAAACGCAAGTCCCGAAAACTTCTCGGGGTAGCTCGCCTCATCGGAGTGTTCCCAGGCGTCGCCCAGATGCATGTTGTGGCAAATCGCCACCATGATGCGCCCGTGGCTGTTGCGGATGGCGCGCCACTTGGCCACGTAGCCGTCTTTCTCATAGGTTATGCCGCTGTTGACGTACTGCTCGCCGGGGATCTGAAACCTTTCGTTGATGTCGTACAGGACGTGGTAGATCTCGTCGGGATCGTTGAGATCCTCGACCTGCGCGTCGGGCAACACCTGGCGCATGCCGGCCATGAAATGCTCCCAGTCGTCGGTGCCGTGGAAGTGGTCCACCATCAGGAAGCCACCCTTCAACAGATAATCGTGCAGGCGTTTGGCTTCCTCGTCGGTGAACGTCCAACTCTCCACGTTGATGGCGTAGATCCAGGGAAAGTCGAAGAGATGGTCGCTATCGAGATCGGCAACGTTGAGCGGCGAAGGCGAGTTGATGCGGGTCAAACGCCGTAGGGCAATCAGGCAATCGTTGTCGGCCTTGGGATAGTCTTGCGACCAACCGCCGCCGTAGCCGCGAAACCCACCGCCGCCATAAAGGGAGTTGTACTGGAGCCGGCTGAAATAGAATTCCGAGGGCACCCACGCCCCGTTCGAGAAGTAAGATTGCTGGCGGCGGCCTCCCCGTTGAAACCCGAACAGCGCGAGGCTGAGCGAAAGCAGCAGGAGAAGGGCGGAGATGGGCCGCACCAGCTTCATACGATAATTACCTCGCTTGCAGCATAGCAGAAGCGCGGCAGCATCTCCAGCGGAGGCTCCTATTCCCGAATAATGATGCAATTCTGCCCGCTGCGGTCAGGCGACCAAGGGAGTCGCCGCCGGCCTGGGGCAAACGAGATCCTGAATATGCTCTAACGCCTCCGCGAGGCTAGTGCACAGGCAATCGGGTGGAGTCCGCTCGAAACGGGCCTTGGCTTTGTTCACATCGCCGCTGAATCCCCAGACGCAAACCACCATTTTGAGTTTCGGAAACCGTTCCCGGATCTGCTTGCACATGGCCCGCGCCGGCCCGAACGCGTACGGAGGCAGCGCCGAAATGCAGACTACGTCGCTTTCTCCGGCTTCCAGCAATGCGATCCATTCGTTGGGAGAATACCCGACAATCGGAAACGCCAGAGCCGCCAGCCCCATTTGCTCCAGGAGCTGAGCCAGCATCGACGCCGTGATCTCATCGGCCCGATCGTGGGCCGGAAGACAAAGTATCCTGGCGTTGGTATGCTTCGCGGCCTCCGGTATCGGCGCGGCGTCTTCCGCCGAGTCGTCCTTGGTTGGGGTGGCCGCCGGTTGATACTCGGAAAACTCGGCGATCATTTCGTTGATGCTGAGAAAGAGAAACTCTTCCCTGACTGCGTCAATTGCTCCTTTGTGCCGGTCCTGTTCGGCCATGCTCAAAGCCGGGATCAACACCGAGTCGTACAACTCCACCAAAGGCTTTCCCTTTATGAACTGGTTAACAATAGTCTGCGCTTCCAGTTGGTCCATCGCGAGCAGCCGCTGGTAGATCTGGGCTTCCGCCGCGAGAGCAGGTTCATCTCCCAACAGGATGTGCAGAAAAGAAAGACACGGGACGTAGCGCCCCAGAACCACCACGCAAACCGTCAGAGGCGTGGATAGGATCAGGCCCGCGGGTCCCCACAGAATAGTCCAAAAGACGGCCGTCACCAACAGTGCGAGAGAAGAGATTCCCACATGCGTGCCGTAAAGCCAGGGTTCGAGAAAGTTGCTGATGACCAGTTCGAGGCTCGCCACCAGCAGGAAGACCAGCAGTGGCCTGAGCCATCCATCAAAGGCGGCGAGCGAGAGCGCGATCGGGAGCGTCGCGGCGACCAGCGTTCCGACGTACGGCACAATCCGCAGTATCCCGGCGACCACTCCCCACAGCACCGGATAGGGCACGCCAATCCAGTACAGACCAACGCCAAAGACCGCTCCGAAGCCCGCGTTGACCAGGAACTGCATCAGCAGGTATCGGCTGACGCGTCCCGCGGCGTCGTCGAGCGCTTGCGTCATCAGGTTCAATTGACCGATTCCCGCTAGCCGCAGAAGGCGGTTCCTCAGGTCCTCTTTTTTTAACAGCATGAAGACTGAAAAGATAAGGACGATTCCTGTCCGTCCCAGAGGCGCAACAACGGGCGTGCCCAGATCGCGAAGCTCCGTCCATTCGCTGGTTGGGGGTTCGACCACCTGAACAGGAACGGGAACTGGAACGGGAACGGGAGACTGGGGCGCAGGCCGCGCCTTCGACTGCTTCCGGCTCTGACCCGGAGCAGCCGGTGCCGGGGATTCCGCGGCTGGGCTGGTAAGTTCCCGCGCGATCTCCTTTACCCGCTCCGCGGCCTTGCCTGCCTGACCCGTTACCGGGTTGTGAAACGCTTTGATTTTGGCTTGAATGTTCTGTCCATAGGAAGGGAGCTGATTGGCGACGTCCACCAACTGGGTCGCGATGATCCAGCCGATGCCGCCAGCCACCGCGATCGAAACCAGGACAGTAGTGAGAACGGCTAGGGCGCGGCCGGTGTGCAGCCTCTCAAGAAGAACCACCACCGGAGTCAACAGAAATGTCAGAGTGAGCGCGAATGCGAACGGGATCAAAACCTCGCGCGCAAAGTACAGGGCGGCGATCGCTCCGAGCAAAACAATCGCCCCCATATCATTCCGGAGCCCGGGCCGCGGAGCGACTCCTGCTGGAGGGAGATCGTGTCTCATGCGTGTCTTCTCCGGGGGCTGCACCTCAGACTGAACTGCACGCCGATAACCACCGGTTCGAATGCCCAAGCCTTCCCGCCACCCCCGTGGGGGAACTCATCTGCGTGTGGCAAGTAGCGTCCCCGGAAACGAGGGGAAGGTGCGCTACGAGTCTCACTCCGAATCGAATCGCCGCCAGGACTTATCTGGATTGAAGCGGGTCATCTGCCGCGCCAGCGCGGCGGTGTTCATGCCGAGATCTTTTCCGTAAACCAGGCCTTCGTGATTGATGATGAAGGTTTGAACACCCGATACGCCATACTCAGCGGGCCACGCTACCAGTGCGAACCCGCCGATCATCTTGCCGTTCACCACGTAATCGAATGCGCCTCCGGTGGCCTCCGGTCCTTGCGATTTCAGCACGCGGAAGTAGTAGCCGTGATAGGGCTCCGGCTTGGCGGCGTTGGCCGCCGCCGCGAAGGCTTTGGTGACCAGGTTCTGGGGAGCGGTCTCCGCATACAACCCGTCCTGCTTGCCTGGGGAGCTGAGGATCGTCTGCGCGTATTCGAGAACGCCATTCCGGTCGCGGTCTTCCGAGGCGTAGTCCAGTTGAGCCTCAGCGTAGCCGCGGCAAATCTCCAAGGCATTCAGCTCGTTTCTGCCCACCCTGCGGGCCAGGATCTCCATCCTTCCGCTGACTGGGTCGAGGCGCCATTTTCCATCCTTGCGAATGACGGGCACGGGAAACGGCCAGTCTTGCTCGCCCACGGCAAAGGTCACCCGGTCCGGGTTCGTCGGGTCCGTTTCAATCTGAAGCTTTTCGTGCGCGGATTGAGCAAACTCCGCCCGCATATCCTTGTCTTGCGCCGGATCCCCGGATTCGAGAATGTCTTTGCCGTCCGGTCCGAATAATTGAAGCAGAGCCGCGGCGTCGTTATGCTCGGCCGCGTCGATGGTTGCCTGGATGGCTTCGAGAGGCGTCGCAAAGGTCCGCTGCTGAGTCGGCTGCGGAGCAGCGTGCAGCAACACCGCTGCCGCCAAGCCGAACGCGGCGAATCGCGCCAGGCCGCGCCCAGTGTCTTGTAGATAAATGGAATTTATTCTTGTCATGGTTGCCTTTCGCTCCTATCGGCGCCCACCACCGCCGCCACCGTGACCGCCGCCACCTCCGCTCGATCGCGAGGAGCCGCCTCCGCCACCTCCGCTCGATCGCGAGGAGCCGCCTCCGCTGCTGCGAGCTGGACCAAGACTGGAGTATCCGTGGTCGCTCTGGGTCCGCACCGCGCCGCCCTCCCGAACGCCGCCGAAGGCGCTCCCTTTGCCTTTGGATTCGCTGGGTGCAATCTGCCGATTGCCCATTCGTTCCGCGCCGGACTGGGATGTGCCGCCTCGAACCCCTTGAGTCCGAGCCCCTTGAGTCCGAGCCGCTTGAGCCCCTTCAGCCCGAGCTCCTTGAGACTGCGCCGCTCTCGCGGTCGCGCCTCTAGATTGCAGGTTTTGGCGCACGTTCCCTCCGTAACGGCTGGACACGGCGGCATTCGCATAGGGCACGCCTCCGCGATGCGAGGCATCGTGGGACCAGTTACTGCGTCCACTCAGGCCCGCGCCGCGGGCTGCATTGAAACCGTTGCGGTGAATAAAGCTGTTGTTGACGAACAAGCTGTGGTTGCCCCAGCCCATGCCCCAGCCCCATCCGCCCCAACCCCCCCAGCCTCCTCCGAAATAAAGCCCCATCGGGATTCCAAGTCCGAATCCGAAGTAAGCGCCGCCTAGGAACGGTGGGTAACCCCAATTCGCATACGGATAGTAAAGCGATGGACCCCAGATGTAGCCGGGATCATAGTTGGGCAGGTACATCATCCCCGGATCGGCCGGCTGGATGCCGACGATGGGCTGTCCGCCTTCGTTCGTGTTGGTCACCGTCTGCTGAGGACTGGAGGCCAATTTCCCGGCTTGCTCCGCGTTGCGCCGCATTTGCTGGATTGCATCCATTACATCCGGCTGCTGAGCGAGAAAAGCGTTTCCCAGATTCGTCGTCCAGGTAATGTCCTGGTTCAAGCGCTTCACCAGATCCGGAAAAACCACCAGAGCCTGTATGCTCGGGTCCCAGTTCTGTTGTTGTGCCGCTTGCGTCAGAGCGGGTCCGGTGAGCCCGGGATTCCGTTGGAGCCACTGCCAGGCTTGCACCAATTCCAGCGGATACGTCGAGGCCACCAATATCTGGCTGACTAATTCGTCTGGATAAAGTGCGATCGGCGCGACCAGGCCGTCGAGCTGGTCGGGCGCGAGAGCCTGTCCAGGAGGAGGAAGGGGAGGAGGCGGTGGCGCCTGTTGGCCCCACAGCCTCGCGTTTCCAGGCGCCATCAGCAACCCGGCGCAGAGAATGGCCGTCATCGGAGTAAATGCTTGAGTCTTCTTCATGAGGTATATCCGTCGCCGCCCTTCCACGGCACTTCGGCCTGAGCTGGATGATCGCCCGCAGCCGGCGGAGCTGATTCTTAGTCTGAAAGCGAGCAGCCCGGATGTGCGCAGTCGCACGAGATCTCGATCTGTCCCTTCGCGTCTTCGCAGCGCTGGCTGCAGTACGTCTTGTCATCCGCTATGGTGCACCTGCAAGCGGGATGCGCGCATTTCGTCGGTTCAGTTTTTGGCATGAAGTATCCTTGCGATCGCTCGGGGTGACCAGGTTTGCGGATCTAAATTACGCCCCGGCGGCCACTCACCAGGTTGAACACCAAAACTACCAAGGCCACGACCAGGAGCAAATGGATCAGGCTCCCGCCGATGCTAAGGCTGAACCCTAGAAGCCACAGAAGCAATAAAACGACGAAAATTGTCCAAAGCATAGTTTTTCTCCAGTGCCCGCCAAGGAGCACTCATAATCTGAAAATTATCCGGCTGCGCGAGCAAACCCCATTGGGTCCGCTTCAGGCCGCCATTACCAGCGAGGTGTCGAGCCCGCTCCAGGGCTCTTTCTGCTCGCGATCCGCTGCCTCCTGGCAGGTAATACAGGATGACGCCCACGGGATCGCGGTAAGGCGTTTCGGATTGATGTTCTCTTCGCAGTCGGCGCAGATCCCGAACGTGCCCGCGTCAATGCGGCTGAGCGCAGCTCGCACTTCACGCATAAAAGTGAAGTTGCGGTCGAGGTCGCCGATTGCCAACTCGCGCTCCTGGCTGTGCTGGATCCGATCCAGCTCGTCCGGGCTGGCCTCGATAGCCAGAGCCCCCCGGCCGCGGTTTCTGCTTTCCAATTCGGCTTGTCTGTTCTCTAAAATCGTTTGGAATACTTTGAGTTCTGTCTTTGTCATGATGTGTACGCTTGCTTTCTTCCAGCTTGATCGGCCGGTTCTAATTCGACGAGCTGGCCTTTTGCGCCCTGACCTGCAGCTCGTTTACTACCTGCTGCACGTTTACAACCGCGGAGGCGACCTCTTCGGCCCGCGCTCGCTTTCTTTGCGAGTCGACCTCGCCGGTCAATGTGACTACGTGATTCTTGACGGCGTATTTTACGCTCTCGTGAAGCCTGTCGTTAATCAGGGCCGCATCCAGGTTGCTTTCGATGCCTTTGTCCAAGTCCGCGTTAATCTCCCGAGTCTTGCTTTCGGCGCCCGGCTGAATCACCGCAATCTGGTTCGACACCACTTCGGCTCCGGCTTGAGATCTTGCGATTGACTCGGCTTGTGCCTTGTCGTCGTTCGAGGCCACGTGTCCGCTCAGAGTCACGACGCCCTTGTCGCGATCCTGGCTTTCGGAGACATCCTTGAGGCCGGCCTGATCCAGCGCCGCGCGGATACCGCCGGAAACATCGGCCGCCTGCGGGGACCTGGAGCACCCTGCCAAGGCCCCGACACCTGCCAACACCAGCGACGCCGCCAGCAAGCCTAAGCACGGTTTCAGAGTTTTCATATTTTTCCTTTGATACGACATTCGGTCAATCTGAGTTAGAGCACGGGGAAGACCAACCCCCCATGCATGGAAATGTTCAACCCCAACCGGCCAAATGACCCGAACGGCGTGCATATCGTGCCTTGGCGCCGCCGCGCTCGCAACGATATATGGTCACCTGACCAAGGATGGTCGCGGGGTGCATCGGCCGTATATGAACCCTTACTTCCAAGATCAACGTCCGCACCCGACGGGCGCGAATCGGCTTAAAAGAGGGTGCAAGTGGCGCAACTCGTGCACTGGAAAACAGGTCGATCGAGGCCGCTGTTGGCCGGTAGCTCGACGGAGGTTGGAACATGCCTGTGCAATACGATGGTTCTGCCGTTTCCGAGGATGCCGCCATCCCAGCCGACGTCGTCACCGAGGTCCGGCGCGAAGCCGCTCTGCTCAAGACCGGGGCGCTGCAAAATGCGATCCTCAACAGCGCCAATTTCTCCAGCATCGCCACCGACGAGAAAGGCGTCATTCAATTATTCAACGTCGGCGCCGAGCGCATGCTGGGCTACACCGCCATCGAAGTGGTGGATAAGATCACCCCCGCCGACATTTCCGATCCGCAGGAAGTGATCGCGCGCGCCAAGGCGTTGAGCGTCGAGCTGGCCACCCCAATTACGCCCGGCTTCGAGGCGCTGGTCTTCAAG
>Ga0182024_10002379_pt1 | contig 46782 bp, 40 predicted proteins | sample P32metaG_FD_120480 | JGI IMG/M metagenome (GOLD analysis project Ga0182024, IMG submission 120480) | Permafrost microbial communities from Stordalen Mire, Sweden - P3-2 metaG (Illumina Assembly) | ecosystem: Environmental > Terrestrial > Soil > Wetlands > Permafrost | place: Sweden: Stordalen... | reverse complement strand
TTAACGGCCTCAACACATCCAGAGCGGCTACGACCTCTCCCATTCCTCGCTCCTGCTATCCTAGCTGGGGCCCACGCACTTTTTCATCACCATTGGTGGGCCGCAGGCCCATGGGCACTCCTTATATACGGATGCGGTGTCACCTGCCGGCGGCCTTCAGTTGCCGCGGGCTGCGGCGCTTCGAAAATTGCTCCATCTAACCTCCGGATGCCCGCCATGCACGACCCGGCCAGTCGCCAGAACGAACCACATCAGCCGGATGGCGACAAACCGTCAAGGTAATTTACTTCTGCCATCGGCGACTACGCCAGCATGCCCTGCACGGCATCGAAAGAAGCAACACAGCCGCGCCGTGTCGACTCGTAGGGATCGCGCCGGCAGATAGCGGCACAAACGGCATCCAGTAGAGGTTTAGTCGATCATGAAAGCGGGGTGAGGGCGCAGTCGGAAGTTGTATCGCAGTTGCCAGTGTAACGCCTATCTCGTAAAAGTGCGTCGCAACCCGCCACTTCGGCCAGATCGTCTGAGCCCTCCGAAGGTTTCGCGCGAAATGATTCGCTCTGGATTATGCGGTCCTTCGATGTCGATCCTCAGTTCACCACTTTGGATTTGCTCGCCTCACGGGCGGGTTGCATAATCTTGTCCCACATCTCGGCGACCTCGCGGTCCTTGTCGCGAATCGCATGCGGGTAGATGTCGGCGGTCGTGCGCACCGAGGAGTGGCCGAGCCGAGCGGGGACGGTCGCGGGGTCCACGCCGTCGGCCAGATTCTCCCCCGAATTCTCTATTTTCGGTTATGAAGAGGGTTGCACTTGGGGAGCCAAACCGACGCGCTACGAGTTCTCTCCGCCTTCTGGTTCACAGCCCTATTCCAACAATGGCCACAACTTGGGAAAAACGCGTCTCTCTGGAGGCGGGGCACAGAGCTACCGACTCCTGGGGCAGCGCCCGGACGCCCATAGGCGTCGACTTCTCTCAGGCAGTCGCCATTCCCCAGCCGATTAACGCGTGGCCCTCCTGCATGGATCTGGGACGATTCAAGAGGCGCAGGGCGACCGGGGCGGAGTCGCGATCGTGCTGAACAATCTCGGAAACGCCGCGCGACAATTCACGGCTCTGGGCAACGAACGGTCGCTCGCGGCGCTCTTAGGGCACGGCACGATGGCGCCGATCGCGCCTCGGAATAGAATCGCGGCGTCGTCGGGCACGGTGCCGGTGCGCTCGGCAGCGCTGGACACGTGCGCGCCGCTGGAGGGTAGACAAGAGTGTAGCCCCCTTCAAAGCCTCCATCTGATACAATTTTCAGCGTCGGGGTCCGAGACAATCACGCGCTTGCCGTTGGGACCGTCAGCGTTCCGATACCCTACCGGGGCGCAGCTTGGATAGATGCCGGCGCGTGCTTTCTCGGTCATCCCCTTCACTGTCTCCTCACCCAAGTTCAAGCTGTAGTTGCGGGCCATCAAGACCTTTATCCCGTGCACGAAATGCTCGGACGACCGGGACGAGCGGCTGATGATCTCGTTCTCTTTGACGAAGTGGACCTCGACGTCAAACTCGTCTATGGTCGCGTAGTCCTTGATGTTTCGGTACAAACGATCGGTCTTCTCCACCAAAATCGTCCGGCATCGCCCCGAGTGCTTCTTCAGGTCGCGAGCATATCGCCGAAGTTAGTTCGGCCGCTCGCCTTGGCAGTTTCAACATCGGTGAAGTCTTGCGCAACGGCGGTGCGTGTCAATAAGAATGAGACACTCGGCGCAAAGTTTAAGGAGTCTTTCCCTCTGGAGGCAGCTTGTTGATCCAGACCTGAGAGTGGAGTTCCGGCGACCGGGGGGCCGAACGAAGCGCTCGCGTCATCAAACCGAGACTAGAGTGGTGATGCTGGTGGTTGTACCACTGAAAGGAAGATTGGCAGAACCCGCGCGCATCTTCGATGGAGCCGAATCGATCCGGAAACCCGGGCGGTATTTCAGGGTGCGAAACTGCCTCTCCGAATACGGATTGTGGTCGGAAACATGCGCACGCGAATGGGTTTTGACGACGCCCAAGTCGCCCAGCAGTAGCGCCACGGGTTTGGATTCATGGAAGACCCTCGATCGGCATGCAACCGTGAGTTAACCGGGCGCGGCACGAACGGCAGTCGAGACCACCTTCTAAGACTCGTGTAACGCGGGTTCCCGCGGCCGAACGCCCGCACTTCATTACGGTTTACTTCAGCGACGTGGATACGGCCGGCCACCACTTCGGTCCCGAAGCCGATGAGACGCGACAGTGGGTAGAACGCATCGACCAGATCATCGGCCGCCTGCACGCCGGATTGGATTCGCTATCCCTGCCCGTGAATCTGATTGTGGTTTCCGATCACGGCATGCAATCGGTGGACGACGGCGAAGTCGACCTCAGCCCCTACATCGACCCGGCCAGTGTTCGCGTGGTGCTGGAGGGTCCAGCCGCCTGGATCTATGCGAGTGATCCCGCCAACGTCGAAAAGGCGTATCGCGCGCTAAAAAGAAAGAGTCCTCGATTCGAAGTGTATCGCCGCACCGAAACTCCAGCCGAGTGGCACTTCCGCGAAAATCCGCGGAGCGGCGACCTGGTCGCCCTGGTGAACCAGGCTTCGGTGTTCGTATTGAATCGGCCACAGGAGGGTAGAGAGAAAGCGCGCCGCCCGCCTCCCAAGGGCGAACAGGTTACGATCCGCGCAGGTTCAAAACCATGCAGGCGATTTTTTACGCGATCGGACCCAACGTGAAGCCCAAGGCGCATGTCGAGCCGTTCGAAAACGTGAACGTGTACCCGTTCATCGCCCGGAGTTTGGGATTGACGGGGCCCGATAAACTGGATGGATCGGCGGCTGTCTTAGAGCCGCTGTATCGACCGTAGTCTGGTATGGCACGCCCGATCGCCACAGGGTCAACAGGCGCGCCGCGACTCATTTTGCGGAGAGTCCGGGAATCGCAAGACACGCCGAATGTTGGGCACAGCAGCGCGATTTCAATGTAAGGCATTACTAAGGGCACAGCGTTAGAAACTTCCGGCAGCCTACGTGAAACGGCGCGTGCCCTCGATTCACTCTATATGAGAACGGAGGCTCCGTTTGAGGACGTTCAGATGAGCCAGCCATCGATGCCCGTTTCGCTGACAGACGACGCGTTGAACCGGTTGTTCACGGGACTCGGATTCGTCACGGCCTCGGAGAGGATGGCGCCGCTGCTGCGCCTGGCTCAGAAAGCCGCGCACGTCAGCGACATCACACTGCTGATCGAGGGCGAAACCGGAACGGGCAAACAAGTGCTCGCACAAGCAATCCATCGTCTGGACCAAAAACGGAAGGCATTCCCGTTCGTCACCGTGCATTGCGGCACTATCAGCGAATCGCTGGTTGAAAGCGAACTGTTCGGCCACCAGCGCGGGGCTTTTTCGGGAGCGATTCTCGAGCGCAAGGGGCTATTCCAGTCGGCGCATCGCGGCACGCTTTTTCTGGACGACGTGAATGATCTGCCGCTGAGCCTCCAGCCAAAACTGCTAGACGTCTTGCAGCGGGGCGTAATTCGCACGGTGGGTTCGGATAAGGAAACGCGCATCGATGTGCGCATTATCTCCGCGTGCAACCGGCCGCTGGCGCCTTTGGTGGAACAGAACGGTTTTCGCGCGGATTTATATCATCGTTTAAACGTCGTAAAACTGGCACTGCCTCCTCTTCGCGAGCGAAAGGACGATCTGTCCGCGCTGGTGCTCGCCTCTGCGGAACGGCACGCGCGGATTTATCCAGGTATCGACGGTATCGAGCCCGCGTTGCTTCGATTTCTGGAACGGCAGCCGTTTCTCGGCAACGTGCGCGAACTGGAGCACGGTGTGGAGCGCGCGCTATTCACCAAGATGGAAGGAACCTGGCTTGAGTTGGCCGATTGGATCGGGTACAACGGCGCGCTGACGGAAGAATGCGATTGGGCGCACGCCGCGGCGGATGCGTTGTGGCGCGCGATCTTCCAGCGCGGACTCGCCTATGGGCAGGCGATCCAGGAAGTAGAGAGAGAACTGCTGGAAATTGCGGTCGCGCGCGGCGGTGAAACGCGGCGGGAGATCGCATCGCGCCTTCAGACCAGCGAACGCACGCTGTATCACAAGCTGAGGGCGCACAAATTGTCGCGCATTGCGGCTACCTCTCAATCGGCATGATGGCGACCTGCCCGGGCTGATACGTAATCGCCTGCGTCGGCTTGGCGATCTCGCGCTGCTTGGCATCGGTCACGGAAACGAACATCTGCGATGTAGCCGCCGTCAGATCGGGAAATTCGGCCGTGCGCAGCGTCATGGTGAAGTAGCCGTTCGCGTCGGTCGTCACGGGCGGGACGCGATTCGCGATTCCCTTCGGATCCGACAGCGAAACAGTGAGGTCGGGACCAGGCGCGCCGGCCGCGGTCAAAACACGCCCGTATACGACGAATGTCGCGTCGGAAGGCTGCGGAACTTGTATCGACGCGAGGCGGGTGTCCTGTAGCGGAACTGCCAGCGCGTTGTATAAGGCTGCGCGAGTTTGAAGCGGAACAGGCGCCTTCTCGCCTTTCGGAGCTTGGGTTAGATCGGTGGCGCGCTGTGCCAGCGCGGCGTGCGCCTGGTCTAGCGTCGTGAGCTGGAAGCTGTTCATTTGCTGGCGCGCCGCGGTGATGTTCTTGAGCCCTTGCGTCACATCCTTCGAGGCCGACTGCTGGCTCAACCCTGCTGCGCTCAGCAACTCGCAAGGCTGACTGAATTGCGGATTTACCGAATTCAAACCAGTCACGGTTGACAGCGTGCCGGAAAAGACAAGGCAATGCGTTGCCTGGTTCGACGCGCCGGTTACCATTCCGCCATCGCCCAGACACGAGACCAACGCCTTGTCGACCGGCTCACTAAATCGATTTCCCAGCACTCGCAGCGTGTACGCGTACGCAAGCGTATTGAAGGTCATTTCGGCGGTGGTTTTCACGCGCACCTGGTTGTCGGTGAAGCTGAGGTCGTCGCCCGAAAACACCAGCGCCGCCGGCCCCCTCGATTTCGTGTCGCCCACGGTGACGATCTGATTACCGGCGATCATGGTCAGGCCCCCGAAGTCGGTCAGCCTTGACAGCGGGAGTAAGCGCGTGTCCACGGAGGCGTTGCTAAAGGCGCCGAACAATCCCAGCGGCAACAGCGACTCGTCTGTCGATCCGAGATTGGCGAGAATCAGGCACGCTTGCAATGTGCTCGCGGCGGTATGCCGATTGGTCAGCGTATTGCCGCGAATGCGCATGGACCCGACACCGATCACGCGCAAAGCGGGTCCGTTTAAACTGTCGATCACGTTGTCTTCGACCACCAGCGCCGCCCAGCCCTCCGCATCGCCCGCGGATTCGCGCCGCTGCTTGGCAATTTCCGGAATCGCCATCTGCAAAATCACGCCACCCGAATTCGCGTTCACCAGTTTCACCAGCCGGCCGTTCTCCGAAATTACGTTCTGGCGAAGCACCAGGCCCTCGCTCATCGCGATGAGAATTCCCGCGTAGACCGGATTCCGGTCGCCATTCCTGACAATTCGGTTCCGCGAGATTTCCAGGCGCTCCACCGCGTAGAGTTGGATCGCGGCTTCCGGATCCGGAGTGTTCGCCTGTTGCGCGGCAGCCAATTTAGCGGCGGTTTTCTGCGCCGATTCAGACTCGCCACGCAGTTCGATTGTGCTTCCCAGGCCGCAATGCGTGATCAGATTGTCTTCGATGGTCAAGTCCGCGATGAGCGGGACGGGGGGATTCTCGAGTTTGATGATGTCGTATTGAGTGGCGCTCGCAAGCCCTTTCTTTGATTTCGCGGCTTGCGGAGCGGCTTCCTGAGCCTTCAACTGGTACGGGAGCGCCGTCAGTTTCGACGCTTGTAGAATCGCGGGGGCGTTGATATCGGTGAAGCTATTGTCCGAAATCCGGATGCGTTCGAACGCAGCGCCAGCCGCATTGACTCGATATGCCAGCCATTCCGCCTGGCCGATCGAAAGTGCGAAGCCGAAGTCGACACCGGCCAGCGTGCTCTTGTGAATGCTGTTGCCGTCGATGTTGATGTCGCCGGACCCCGGTAGAATTGCGATGCCTCCGCCGATCACCGACCCTCGAATTTCGTTTCGCAAAATATCGATTACCCAGCCTTGCAGGACCAACGCGGGCGTCGATAGGTTCCGGAACGAATTGTGGATGTTCTGCCCAGGCGCAGGCGCGGCTCCGCCAGTAACGGGTGTCTTCGAAAGCGACAAGTGAATGCGCGAATCCAGAATCTCGAGCTTGTGAACATTGTGCGCGGTAATCGCGGGCGCGGTCTGCGACTCGATCACTAAATTTGAGAACGTCACCTGTCTGCGCGATTCGAGAATAAATGCGCCCAGCGGGGCTTCGATAAAGGTATTGAGACCGCAACCTCGAATGATGACGCGATCCTGGGTCAAGTTGATCGGCTGAGGGACGGTATGGACACCCTCCTCGATACAGATCACGATGGCGCCGCGCTTTCCCGTGTCGGGCAGAGACGCGAATGCGTCCGTGAGCGAATCGAAATCGCCGTGGGTCAGGACGCCGTCGCCAACGCTGATCACGCAACAACAACCGCACTCACCAACCGGGATTCCCGTGAGCGGCGGGAAGATGGGCGTGCACATCGTGTTCGCCGTGTTCACCACCGTCTGATTCTGGTTCTGCCAGGTGAGCAGCGCGAGACAACAATAGTGGCGCTCGATTCCCTGCGGGGGCTGCGGAACATGCGTCAACGTCGCGGGTTCCACGGCGCGAATGTCGACGCGCGCCGACCATGTCCAGTAATCCTGCCCGTGAAAATAAGTCTTGCCGCCGTTGCCGCCGGCCGCATCGAAAAACGTCACGCCGAGTCCGCTGCCGGCATCGAGATTGAACTGCTGATTGAGCTGAATGGTCTGAATGTTTGCCGACCACCGCCTGAGGAATGGCGCGTGCGGAATGACTGCCGCGCCGGTGAGCTGGACGGTCCAGGTGCCATCGGTGTTCGAAACCGGCGTCGACTTCACCTGCGCCAGCGCGTTGCGAAATACGCCCAGCTCAGTCTCTTCGCCGCACACTTCCACCCAGTCGTTCGCGCTAAGCTGCGTTTCCTGATCGTTGCCGATGGATGTGATGACGATGTCGGTTCCCGCCGCGGCGTTGGTCAGGGCCGTGCCATTGATTCGCACCGTGAATGCGCCGTTTTCAGTGGACCACTTGAACGTCGCCGCGCCCGCCGCGCCGTCGTCATGAATTTCGACGCGATAAGTCCGGTTCCACGCGCCGCCGTATCCGCCTTGAAGCGGCTCCTGGCAGGGGTCGGTGACGGGCGGAGTCGGGGTGACGTCGAGTTGCATCGCGCCGATCGTTTTCGGAGGCAGCGCTTTAGCAAGAGCCGCGCAGGCCTGCTCGCACGTCTGAATCTTGGGATCGAGATTGTCCCAATGTTTGACTTGAGCGACGGTTTGCAAACGCGTGCACGAATCGGGACCGCCGAGCGCGCGCTCGCGAATCTGATCGCCCACTTCGGGCCGCGCGGTCCAATCAGGGTTGCCGCCCGCATCGTTGAAGGCTTCATCGCGCGCGGCTTCGTCGTTCAGCGCGGTGACGTGCCGCAGCCACACTTCGGCGTAGATCAGCTGCGTCATGCCGGCTTTCGGCGTCACGGATGTGAAATCGAGACCGGGCCATGCCGGACCCGCGGGGAACAAGGTGGTCCAGGCAGCTTTAGCGGGGAACAGCCAATCGGCCTGCGCCGAGAAGTGCGTACCTTTGTGCCCGGCCGATTGGCTCTCGGCAAGCATTCCGCCGGCGTACAACCGTCCATCGGAGATCCACACATCGGGGGGCGTGACGGTGGTGTCGACCGTGATTTCGAATCCCGGGGCGTGTTTGGGCCGCCCACAGCCGCCGATGGTATCGCGCGCCAGGATATCCAGCCTGCGCAGTACGATCGCTACCCATTCGTTCCAATCCGAGTCGAGTCCGACGCGTCCCTGCTGCTGCAAGACCCCGGCGTAATGCTGGCGGGGATCGAAGCTGAGCCGGCTGAATTCACCCTTCATATGTTTTTCTCCTGGCAGCCTTCATGTGGCAAAAATAATTTCGGGCACAAGGCCCGCCGGAATGTAATCCTGAAGCCGCAGCTCAAGGTGCGCCTCGCGCTGCCTGTTTCTAAGCGATGACCAGACGCCCATTTCGTACCCGCGCTCGCCCTGGCGAATGGCCAGTTGGCAATCGAGCGCGAGCTGAAAATATCCAGGATCGCCAAAGTGCCTCGACGTGTACGTCGGACGCGGCAACGGCGAAGCGCACTCATATCGACGCGGAGTTCGCGAGTGCGGCGCGAAATAGCAAAATCGCACGCAGCCCTGTTGCCGGAACGTGATACGCACAATTCCATCGAAGATCGCGAGGCTGGCTTCGAGCACGTCGCATTCGACCCGGCCCGCGAGCGTCGACCGTTCGACCAGCAATCGCGCCGCATTCGATACGACGCGCGCGCCCGCGCCGAAAGTCTGCGCGTCGGCGATGCTATCGGTGATGGTCAGGCAATCGAGCGTCTTGTTGACGTCCACGATGGGTCCCGTGATCGAGCGCGTGAACGAAAGCGTGCCGCCCGCCTTTGGATTCGCAGCCAGAATCGTAAGACCAGGGGGCCTCGGCGTGTGTCCGTCGGAGGAAGTTCCGCCGCCGGGATCGACCGTGCAATCGACGAATTGAATCGCGCCGATGGTAGGCGGCAGCGTCAGATTCTGGCTAACGCCGGTGAATAAGAGGCCGCTCAAGATGAGCTGTGCGCCCGCCGTAGCCCCACCGAACACCGGCGTGGCCGGGCTGACGACGATTACAGGTCTCTGGAAATCCGCAGCCTGAATGGCAAGATTCGTGAATGTCGCCGGCAGGTCAAGAGCTTCGCTATACACCAGACTGTCGTTGATCTGGACCACGATCCAGGGTTTGGTGCTCGACGCAGCAGCGGTGAGAGCGGCTCCGATAGTTGTGAACGCTCCGCCCGCGCCGGATTGCGCCACTTGAAAGAAATCGGTCTGCGCAAGGTCGCTCGCGGGAGGCGACAGCGATGCCTGCCGATCGTAGGATCCGCCTCCGATGGGCGCGCTCAAGCCTCGAAAACAATTGGTCGTGATCGCGCTAACCTTAGCAAGATCGGCGGCGTTCAACAGAAAGCGCCCGAGCCGCACATCGACGCCAATCTCGCCCGCCGCGATCGCCGCGCTCCAATCGCACAGATCGAGCGCCAGCGGCGTAAGCGCGAGCGGATTTCCCGCCGAATCGAATATCCGGAAGCCAATGCTCTGCTGCCAAAACAGGAGCGGCGCTTCATGAAACCTGTACTTTGGAATGGCCCGAATCACGTCGTCCTCGCCAACGCGCGGCCACGGCGCACCAGCGTCCCGTTCGAGCGGCGCAGGGCTGACGAACAGGGGTTCGGCCTGTCCCAGCACATCGAAATGAAACGCACCGGATGGCGCGGGCGCCGGCGCGGCGGACGCGGGAACGCCGTTCAACGGAATCGCTTGAAGCCGATAGCAGAAGAAACCGAGGTTCTTGATGTTGTACCGCCCCTGCGTTTCAGTCGCCGGCCGGAAATCCGCGGTGTAACTCGCGCGATCGAATCCCGAGCCGAGCCGCGGGAGAACGTGTTGGTTCCGGACATCGACGGTCCACAGATCGAGCATGCGGAAGTGGATCATGTTCTGCGTCCAATGCAAATTGTGAAAGAACTCGGCAATGCGAACGCCCCAACCGGTGATGTCGTTCGCCATCGTTTCGAGCTGTGGGACGGTGCCTTTGCGGCGCCGATAGGCTATCGTTCGCGCCACCTCGCGGCGATTGTTCGCGGCCAGATCGTCGATCAGAGTGAGGTCGATCAGATCGGCGATATAGGGCAGCACCCAGTCTTCGCAAGTCTCGACAAAGAAGTTCTGCCACAGGACTGTGATGTCCGCATCGACCAGATTGGCTTGCTGCTGCGCGGACTGGAGCAGCGCCCAAAGCGGAGAACCTTGTCCCGCATCCGCGATGCGGATGTATTCCGGCAACAGCGAATAGAAATCGGGCGCGGACGTGGGGATGGTGAGGCGCTTATCGGGCGTGCAGTCACTGCAAGTCATTCACGCCTCCCGCGTAGGTCATGTCGACGCTGATATCGCCCACGCTGCCCGTGAGCGACGGCTGCGCGATCTGCTGAGGATTGATGTACATCGCTTCAAGTCGCTTGTGCCCCGGCCCGGGAGGCCCCGGCGGAAACGGCGGCGGTCCGTAGTTTCCGAGAGGAGAGAATCCAATGCGCCCGGACGAATAGGCGGTGGAGAATTCCTTTAGCTCAATCCATTCGACGCCCGCCGCATCCTGCAACGCCGAGAGAAGCCGGGATTGATAGATCGACTCGCCAATTTGAAGTTGCGCGTAGCTGAGATAACCCGCGTCGCAGGTCAAACCTAAAGCAGCTTCGGCAGCGGCCATCGCCGCCGATTGCAAATACCCATCCTGAACGTGGACGATCGCGCGGAAAACGAAGAAGACCTCAGTGACGCCGGTGATCGCGAGGGGCACGTTCGGATCGCGATGCTGATCGAGGAAATCTCTCAGCGGTTGCGCGAGTTGACCGAGAGGCAAGCCTCCAACCGCGGCTGCCGTCAGCGAGACGCCCCGGCGATCGTTCAAATCCACCCAGCTTGCACGAGCCTTGGTGATGCTGCCGTCGAGATACGTGAGCGCGAGCGCTTCATAATCGCGCAGTGAAACCGCACGCCCCAACGTCAGTACCGATATTGGCGCGTTCTCGCGTGTTTGATCGATCGCCTGGCCATCGCCGCCGCCAACCGCGGGCAAAGGATTGGTTACTGACTGCAAGCCCTGAACCGATTGCAGGAGGATGGACACATCGTTCGCATCCACGTCGCCATTGCTGCCCGCGCCCGCGCGATAGAGCGCGGTGACGTTGCCATTGCCGGTGGCCGGCCGTTGTCCGGTGACGCCGTCTCCGAATCGAACGTAGGTGGTGCCGTTGTCGCCCACGCGCGTGACAAAGACCTGATCGTTAGGACCGCGCGCGTAAAACGTATCGACTTCGGTCCATTCGATGTTGTTGACGAACACTTGCAGCGTGCTGGCCGCGCCGCTCTCCGCCGCCGCGTTCGCGACATACGTAACAGGACTGCTCTTGAGCGCAAACTCCTGCCACTCCTGCGACGCGTCACCACTGCCGAGCGTCTCCTTCGGCTGCGTCTTGCCTTGCGTGGCGGCCGCGACGTTGGCGTAAAATAGAGTGGTCGATATGTCGTAGGAATTGGTTAGGGCGTGCAGGAGCTGGACGGAATATCCCAGCGTGACGGGGTTCGCCAGTGTGGCTTGGGTGATGGGCGACGGCGTGCCGGAGACTGTAGCGATATCGCCAAAGACTCCATCCGCTCCGCTCGACGTAAGGGCAATCTGCGTTCCGTCAACCATTCCGCTCGCGTCGAGGACGTAAATCGTCTGCGCACCCGCGGCGTAACGCGGCGACACCGTCGGATCGAATCCCGTGGCGGCGAACGTGAGACCAGGGCCCAGTAGCTCATAAATGGAAATGTTCGCGAGGAGAGCACCTGACGGCAGCGATCCCGAAATCAGCGAGAGCGTGACACCGGTCGTGTTTCCCGTAACCGGCCCGACCGTCTGGCTCCCGTTCGCGACAGCGTGAATCGTGCCGTACAGCAAGTGAACGCCCGAGCCGTCGTCGCATTCGATCAACATCGGCGATCCTACGCCGAGTCCCGTATATACGCTGTCGAGCCACAGGGGCGCGCTCGTGGGAACACCTGCCGCAAGGGTCGTGGGCGTGGTGGACGACACGGTCCAGCTCGGCTGATTGCTCGAGTTAACGGTCACGGTGAGGAAAGTCGCGGGCGCGCTTGCGCCGAAGCATCGGAACGTCCGGCCGAGGCGGAACGTGTGCAACGAAGCCGACGCCGGATTCAAGCCTCCCAAGAGGCCGCGCCACGTCACCAGCTTGCCAACCGGTTGCGGAACCACGGACACCACCTGCTGCTCGCTGACAAACGGCGTCGTCACATCAAAAAAGAGAAGCCGGTTACCTTGAGCGAGCGGGCTCGCGGGATCGTCCTGAATCAAGACGGCGGATCGATCGAGCGACAATGCCACCTGCGGCCCCATGAGCGCCGGCTGGTTGTTGAGTGCCGACGCTGAAGCCGCGTTGGTCACCTCATAGATCACGGGTTTCTGGCCGGGACCGGGCGCCGATTGGGTTTGCAACCCCACGGGAATCGCAGCAGTCGCGCCCTTACTCGCGAGGAACGCAAGAAACACGGATGCGGCGACAGGCGGAGCGGGCCGGTATCCCAGCAACGCCGCCAATCGTGCCACCGAAGCCTGTTGCGTGGCCGTCCGCAGATACGCTTCGTTCGCGATCGATTGCTGGTAGAACGTCAACACGTCGCACACGTACGCCCACAACTCCAGCATCGCGACGCCGTAATCGTCGGACGATCGCGAGGTGAGCGTAAACGTCTGCGAGGCATCCGCCGGGCTCGGATTCGACACCGGATTCAGGCTGATGTAATCGAGCATCGCCTGGCGAAACGTGCTGAACGTGCCGACGCGATATTTGAGCGCCGCGAGCCCTGGTTGGTTCGCGACGGGCAGCGGCGTATCGGGAACGGTGGCGCGGCAGGACGCGCAATTGCAGGGGCCGAACAGCGTGCAGGGCGCGCTCACAGGCCTCCCTCCGGATTCAGGTTCAGAACGCCGTTTTCGGGAAGGCTGGGATCGTTATCGAGCCGCAACACTTGAAACGCGCCGACCGTGATTTCACCGCGCGCGAGTTCATGATCCGGCGCACGCAACAGCGGATGGAACACGGAGGCATGAACGGCCGTGACGCCCGTGAGATCCTGCACCACCGCATACAATGCGCTCAAGTAGAGACTCTGGCCAAACGTGAAGCGATCGGGAGTGAAGAACGCGGTGAGCGCCGCGGTGATTTCCGCCAGCACGTTCGCCTGAAAATATCCGGGCGAAATGCAAATGGTGAGATCGATTCGCAGAGGCACATATTCCGGCGGACGAATGTCAAGATCGTATCCCGCCTGGCGGTATTCATTCAATTGCTTGCGTACAGCCGCCAACAAGCCCACGGGCAGATCCGCGCGCCCGACGGGATCGATTCCGACGAACACCGTGAGCCAGCTTCCGGTCCATCGGAATTCGGCGACTGCATTCGCGACGCCCGGCACCAGTTGGGCGGCGCCCGCGTAATCCTGCGCGGTAACGGCGCGATACTGCACCGCCTGGAACGCTTCAGGCGCATCGCGGCGAACATCCTCAATCGGCTCCGGATCGATACCACCGAACGCGGGCAGCGGATTGCGCACGGATATCGCACCGCCGGGCAACGAATTCAGCGGACGGATCAGCGAATCGCGACCGACATTACCGCTGGTTCCGTTCCCGATGCGATAGGCGGCGATCATCACCGCGTCGGGGGGAAGCTGCTGCCCCAGCTGCCCATCGCCGAAGCGCAGAATGCCGCGCCCCTGATCGTCGGTATCGACCACGAAATCGGGATCGTTCGGCTGCGAACTGAGCAGCGATTCTTCTTCCTGCCACGCGGCGCCATTGACCGTCAGTTGAATCGTGCTGATGGCCTGCCGCGGATCGATCGCGTCGGGCGGGAACAGCCACGTCCAGGGCGGCTCCGTAGGTGTTCCAGTCGAAGACGCTCCGTTGTAAAGCAAAGTGAGGGGACCTTGCGATAACGTGAACGTGACCGGGTCGACCGTTTCGTTCGCGATGGTTTGTCCGTTACTGGAACGAACAAGATTGCCGCGGAAGATGGTCACGGTTTGTCCGCCCGCGACGATACAAGCCGGCCAGGTCAGGGCGTCGGCACTCTGCCAGACAATGCGCGTCACCGGTTGCGGACCCGCGGGCGCCAATGAATCGCTCATCAGGGTCGCGGACACGATCCGGACTACCTGGCGGTGATCGGGATTGGCAGCTTCCAGAGCCCAGCTCACGGTGCAGTCGGGATGCTGCACGGGACCCAGCACTTCCTCGATCAGCATCAGGTCACCAGGCTGAAACGCCGTGAAATCGCCGGCGAGATCCACCTGAATCGCGCCAGGAGGAAGGCAGCAATCGGTGCCGAGCCACGGCCATGGATCGATGGCGTTGAACTCCGGGCGGCATACGGCGGATTCGTCCGTTTCAAACACCACGCGCTGTGACGGGTCAGGGTCGTTGGTGGTGATCGCGAGTCCCTGCGGAATCGTTATTGTAATGACGACATTGAAGAACAGGGTTGCGCGCGCGGCGAGCCCGTCGTACATGCGGTAATCGACCAGCCGGGCGTGGCGCTTCGCCGAAAGCCGCTGGCGGCAGGTGGTGAGCCAGGCTTCATTCGCGACCGCGTCCTGATAGTAGCTAAGCTGATCGCCGGCATAAGAGAACAATTCGGCGAGTGTAATGGCGATGTCCGCTTCGCTCGATTCATTGAACGTTGGAACCCGCGTCGGCAGAAAATTGGTCAGAGCTTGTAAGAAGCTGTCGTAATCCTTTGTGAGATAGTCGATCGGCGGATCAACCGGAAGCGGCGCGGGCGGAGGCGCGGGCGATTCACAATCGGCGATACGGGGACAATCGATCTTGAAGTTGAAGGTGTAGCAATTAAATTGCTGATCGAGGCTCGGGTCGGCGATGTGCAGCGTGTAATCGGAAAAATCGCCGCTTTGATTCAGGGTCAATCGCAACTCGGTCGCGCTGATCCCCCCCGCGGACTGAACGAAGATCGAAAATCCAGGGATGCGTTCGCCCCCGGTGAAAGTGAATGCGGTCAGATTGGTTGTGAGCGCCGCCGGGAAATTGCGATAGAAGTACACCCGAAGTTCGCGCTCGAACAGAGGACTTCCGAAGGGATACGCCGCTACCTCGACGTCGGCGACGCCATTCGGGGCCGGCGTGTTGAGGAGTTGATCCAGACGAGTATCGTCGGTGCAGGTGAGGTTGGTATTGCAACTCATCTTAACCTCCTCATCGAGACACCCTCATCGAAGCCCTCGTCGAGACGCTCATCGCGAAACCACCAGTTGCGATATTTCGCGCGTATCGCGGCGGATGTAGACCAGCCGGATATTGAGCGTCGAATCGACGGAGCTGACCTCCAGCTTCTGCACGACGATCCAATCGCTGAGCCACCGGTTGAGTGCTGCGGCCGCCAGTGCCTCCGTCGCCGGCGCGAGCAGATCGCGGTTGGGCGCGAACACCAGTTGCCGCAGCCCGCATCCGAATTCGGGTTGATTGACGCGCTCCCCGGGACTGGTCAACAATACCGCGAGAATCAATTCGCGCACATGATTGTCGACATTGGCGAGCGCCGCGCGGCCGCGCGCATCCGCCGAAAACGGCGAATCCATATACAACGTCGACGAAGGATCAACCGAGCTGGGTAGTTTCGTCATTGGCCGAGCACCTTGGTTTGAACGCCTGACATGATCACGACACCCTGCGGCGATCCGTCGATGCTTTGACAGAGCCCCACGCTCGACGCAAGCAACGGAGGCTCGCCCTGTACGGTGGATTGCGTCGCGACGCCGGTCCACTGAACCACCACGCAGGGATGCGGGACAATGCCGATCACGAACGGGCACCCGACGATGCTGATTGCGTCCTGCGGCAACAGAACGGGCTGGCCGCCCGCGAGCACGACGGATTGCGACGGAATCTGCAACACGGTCGCGCCATGCGGACACATCATCGTGCTGCCGAACTGGACCACGGGTGCACTCATATGGGTACGCTCATGCCATCACCGTTAAGGCACCATCGTTGATGGACACCGATTCGTCCGTGATTTCGATCTTCACGCTTCCGCGCGCGAGCGTAATGCCTGAAGTGCTGAGCGTGATGGTGTTGCCGTTGCCGTCCTTGATTTCGATCTGCATCGCGCCGTCTGAATCGTCGAACAGAATGTGCTGGCCTCCGGCGGTCTCGAATTGTTTCTGGGCGGGCTTCAACGCAGGAGCGTTGCCGTCCGTCCACCAGCCTCCAGTCCAGATGGGATGCGATGGATCTCCGCCTTCGAATTCGGCCCAGATCGTGTCGCCAACTTCCGGCATCACGAAAAAACCGTGGCTTGCAGGCGCGTAGGGAACGCACGGCGTCGCCCAATCGGTGTGATCGTCGTCGAACAGTTGGGGCACGCTCATGCGGATACGGCCGGATTGGTTCGGATCGTTGTTGTCGGTGACGGTGGCGCGATACTTCCCGTAGAACGCACGGCGCTGCGCGCTCGCGATATCGAGGACGGCCTCGTGCAGTTGATCAAGAGCTGGCATTGAGCATCATCCCCAATTTCCGCCGCAGCTCGAAGCGTTGGCAGTGCACGTCGCGCTTGAAGCTGTGCGTCACTTTCCACACCATATATTCCCCTTCGAAAAGACTTCCCGAGCCGCGAACATTCACAGTTCGCCGTGGAAAAAGGAGATCGCCGTATGCGGCCGTATCCACCTCGCCTTTGCCGACCACCACCCATGCGGCCTTTTCAAGCTCGCTGTCGCAGCGCGTCTGAAGTTCGGCGACGCTTTTTTTGCTTTCGCGATTGAGCCGCGAGATCAGCGCGAAGCTGACGTCGCCTAATAGGTCGGTCTCGATCTGGCTCAAGGTGGGAATATCGCGGAGATCGCTGGCGATTTTCTGCGGCGCGGCTTTTCCGTTCGAATCGATGTTGTTGGCTTCGACGCGCGTCGGTCCGCTCAAATCGATGTAAAACTGTGCGTTACGGACGTTGGTTTGCGATCCCTGATTCACGCGCAGGTCCGTCGAAATCGAATCCGCCGTATCGAAGTCGAGCTTCTGGAAGAACGCCGTGTCGCCGGATGTATCCGATTCGACGTAGATCTCGCAGTTGTTGTTGCGCGCGAGGCCCGTCAGAAAATCGAGATCGGAATCGGTCTGCGATTCAGAAAGATTCGCAACCGACGGCGTCGCGCTGCTATCGAGCGGAATATTCTGTCTGCCGAGCACCTGCGTGACGATGCTTATCAGGTCGCCCTGATAGCGTTGCGCGTTGTGGCTGCGCTTGACTTTTTCGAGCACGTCCATCCCGGTCACTTCAAATCGCGAATCGTGAATGTCGGCGCTGAAATTCAGTTTGGTCAGCGTGAGCACGCCGTTGATCAACCGGGTGGTCGAATCGCCGATACGAACATCCACGGCCACGGGGCTTCCCGGCGTGTAGGTATGCACCAGCGTGCGCGCCCAGTCTCCGCTCGCATCTTGTCCCGCTCCCAGCTGCATATGGATCATGCCCTGTTGCTGCACGCCCAGATCGACCTCGACCTCGCACAACAGCGGCAGATCCAGTTGAGGATCGAGCGGTTTGCCATTGATGCTGACTTGAAGATCGGAAACGATGGTCGCTGACATCTTTATTCCTTCGTCGGGATGCCGATGAGGCCGCCTAAGTTCGAGACCATCTCAGACGGACGCATCACCTCATTGGCGTCCGCGATGCGCCAGAAAAGCTGCGGCTCCTTGTAAAATTCGTATGCGAGCAAATCGGGGCGGTCGCCCTGCCGGATCCGCCGCGCAATGACCGGATTCGCCGCCGCAATGAAACGGATCGGTACGATCTGCACCGGCGTCCCATTCGGGCCCGGGACCGTGAGCGGCGTCAATTTGCTGTAGCGGCTGTCAAGATCGAACATAAATCCTCAAAATAAATTCAATCCGGAGAGCACGGACTGAACGTCGTTGGTAATTTGCAGTGCCGCGACGATGCGCATCTGCTTTTCGGTGTACTGCCACACGCCGTAAGCCGGATGATCCGAAGGCAGGCGCTTCAGCACTTCGAGCGACAGATCCACCTCGGCGCGAATCGGATTCAACAGTAAGTCGAACTCCTGCTCGCGCACCGCGAGTCCGGTCAATCGAACCGGCAGAACGCGGCCCGGTCCCCATATGAACAGCACCACGGGCAATTCTTCGGGCGGAATCGAATACGATGCGCCGCCGCTCAACGCGCCGCCGAGCCCGGATGCGATCGCGCCGGCTACGGCGCCCAATCCGGCGGGGTCCTGCGGATACAGCAGCATTTCGAGCGATGCCAGCGCGGGCCGAACTCCGACCGTGCTGCCCACCGGATTTCCATCCATCACCGCGTCGTCGCTGTCGAACTCGGCTTTGATTGAAATGGTTTCGCTGGGAGGGCCGTCGACTCGAAACGCCTCGGCTTGCGAAGGCTCGCCGCTGCCGCAGCCGGGCGATCGTTTCTGTTGCAGGCTGCGCGACAGTTCCGCCGGGTTGTATTGAAACACGATGACGTTCGGTAGTCCGAAGATGCCTCCCGAACCGAAACTGATGAGAGCCGCTTTGGCAACCACGTGTCTTCCTTCCCTATTCCGGCAATATCGATTTCATGAGCGCCTTGAAGCTGAACTCGGGATGAATGAATTGGATCTTGTCCGTATCGATCCCGAACGGCTCCCCGAATACGTAATGGACCGGGAAAATCAGCGCGATCTGGAAATCCGGATCCCAGGAGAATCCGCCCAAGTCCCAAGTGTTTTCGTAGTAGGTGATATCCGTAAAGTACAAATCCGTGAACACTTTCACGCCCGCATGGCCACGAAATTCGAAGTGCGGACGCACGCCGACCGTCGCCGTGGCGTCGATGCTGAACTTGCCGCCCATATACTTGAGGTCGATCGGCATGGTAAGTTCGCCCAGCAGTTCGGCTGCGGCGGTGACGCCGAGAGTTCCGTCCGCTTCGACCACCAACAGGTCGAGGCCGATGCTTCCATCGAGCGACAGAATCAACCCCGCGTGAGCGGGCACGTACACGATGCCGGCCGCTTCGAATCCAAACGCGCCATCGTCCTTGCTGGGGTCAAACGATGCGAGAATTTTTCCGTTCTTGATGACACCCGGCCCAATCCCCACGCTGGCTTTCAAACCCGCGCCAATCTTTCCCACAACGCCGATGCTCTTGGGGCCGACCGGAATCGCGAAAATGGGGAATTCGATGGGCGGCAGATGAAAGAGCGTTTTCTCGATCGGGGGCAACTCAAAAAGCTTTAGCGGATCTGGAAGTGTCAGCTCGCCGTCGATCTTCGAAGTGCCGTCCTCGCGCAACTCGATTCCGACCAGCGCGATTAACTTGGGCGCGATCTCATAACTCAGCTCACCACGTCCGCTCAGCTTGTGCGCCGGCGAGATCGCCGCGTGAACCATCCCACCGAGTTTGCCCTTCTTGTAAGCGAGCGTTGCGCTTCCAGAAAACAGTCCGTTGACGTAGACAAGATCGATCGACGCGCTTTCGAGACCCGGAACGATCAGACCCGCGTGACCCTTTCCAACCAGGAGACCGGGGCTGTAACTGATGTCTACCTGCGCGTCCTTCAAGCCGGGAATCTTACCCTTCGCGGTTCCGTCGATGCCGAATTGTCCGGTCGAATCGGCGCGGAACGTCAGCGAGGCGTTGTCCAATCCCGGGATCGCAAGGTCGATGGTGCCACTGCCCGCGAGCACTCCGTTGTCGACCGCGACTTTCAAGTGACCCGCTTTGACGCCGGGAAATTTCACCTGCTTCGTATCGACGGTGATTTCGCCACCGAATTCCCCGTGGTTGTGAATCCAGGCCTTGCCTTCTGCCTTGTCGATTCCGGGAATCGTCATATCGAGCGTCCCGGCCGCTCCAAAATCGTCCGTTTTCGAAAAGCTCGCGGTCACGCTACCTTTCGCGAGCGTGCCGTAGCGAAAATCGAATCCGCCCGTCGCGGAAAACTCTCCGTCATCGATTTTTATTTCAAGCGTGACCGGATCGATCGTCAGACCAGGTATCGGCAGAGCGCCTTTCAGCGCCCCTGGGTCGAGTTTGACGCCGCCCGAAAGCTTGCCGTCTCCGACTTCGAGAAAAACCTTCGTTTTGCTCAACACGGGAAGCGTCGGAGTTAGTTCGCCTTTCGCCCGCCACTGGCCGCCCTCGATGAAAGGCGTGATGGTCGCGGGGCTCATTTTCGGAAAATTCAGACTAAGAGGTCCGGGGGTGGCGAGTAACAGGTTCGGCCAGCCTCTCGTTCCCGTCGGCTGTGGACCGTCCGTCTTGAAATCGAACTTCGATGCTTTCCCTTGAACCGGAAATTTGTCGACGATCTTAGGTGAAATGATCGCGTGAATCAGGTGTGTGCCGTCGCCCTGCTCGACCACTTGATTCATCTGGGCGCCCGCCACGGCGAAGCGATGCACTCGCGGAATTGTGCCGTCGTGTTCGACTCCGATTCTCAGGCGCGCGCCACCCGCAACGAACACGAATGCGTTGAAATCCTTCGAAACGGTAGTCGCACCACCTGGGCGCGTCATTGGCTCCTCGTGAGACAGGCACGGATCGTCCACCGCTTCGCTCTCGTTCAATTTCTTCACGGCCGTGAATTCGAGCCAACTGTTCTCGTCGACTTTGTACTTGTTTTCGAGCGACCGGATCTGGCCCGCGATCTGGCTTCCCGCGTGCTCATTGCGGCCTTGCGAGAGCAACCGGAGATTGTTGGCGTTGTCATCCCCGTTCACTTGCAACTCCTGCATGTGATCGGGAGAACAGGTCGAGCTCAACCGCGTCTTGAACTTGCTAACGTCGGGAACATTTTGCCGGCCCGCCGCCCACATGCTCCACAGGCCGCTGGCGCGCCCGGCGTGAGTGGTGCGGAGCCGCTTGTCTTTTGCGGCCTTCTCGTAGATCCCCACCAGAAAGTCGAGATCCTTCGCGCTGTCGGCCTTTTGCGACGGCAGCATCAGCGGCTCGCTCGCGGGAAGAACGATCGCCTTGCCGCCTTTGTCGAGCGCCTGTGTCTTGGGCGATGCCGCGGCACGCTGCACGGCTGTGCGCGGCGACGCGACCACCGGCGACGCGGCCCTACCGCTGGTGATCCCATCCGCAACGCGATCGGCTTCACGTTCGGCGGCCGTATCCACCGCGCCGAGTTCAAGCCGCGGCTGAATCGCGCCGGGCGCTGAGCTCCCTTGCTGCACCACGTGCGTCAGCTCATGAGCCAGCAGATGCTGACCCCGTAGCGTATCGGGACGATACTGGTTCTGCGCGAAATAGATATTACTGCCGGTGGTGAACGCGTGCGCATGCAGCGAATCGGCGAGTTGGTGCGCGTGCGAATCGGAATGAACGCGCACCTGCGAAAGATCGCGTCCACCGAACCCCGATTCCATCTGGCTGCGCACTCCAGCCGGCAGACTGTGGCCGCTACCGGCGGATTGCTGGATGCCTTGCGTCACCGACGGGCTGATCGAATTCCCGCGTGAAGCAGGGAATGCCGGCGCGGGTCCCGCGGCGCCTCCACGCGCGCGCCGCTGTATCACGCCTGGCTCTTTTTCAGGCTCGTGACACGAGCACTTTCCGGAGTCCGCGCAACCGCACTTGCGCTGCACCGTTCCCGGCTTGACTGCGGCCTCGACCTGTGGCGCGAGCGTCTTCATCGCGCCGTCCTCTTTGCCGGAAGCAGCGCCGTCAGATCGGAGGCCGTCACAGGCATCGGGCTTGACAATTTTTCGAGCTCGCGCCGCGCTGCGTAAACAATGTGCGCCGCCAATACCGGACCCGGCGCGTCGCCATTTTCGGAAACCGCGCGAAACGCAGCGGCCAGCGCGATATTGCGAATGCTCGCTCCGCTCAACTGAAGGCGTTCGGCGAGCACATCCAATCGCACCGAACCGTCCAGCGGAATCTCGGTCGAGAAACTACTGCGCCACAACTCTCGGCGCAGCGCCGCGTTCGGCATGGGGAAGTCGACGACGAATCGAAAACGGCGCGCGAATGCATCGTCAATCGATTGGCGCCGGTTGCTCGCAAGCAGCACCACCGCGTTCTCGGCTTCCTCGAACAGCTGAAGCAGGTAGCTGACTTCCAGATTCGCGTACCGGTCGTGACTATCTCGAACTTCAGTGCGCTTGCCGAACAGCGCGTCGGCTTCGTCGAAGAACAAAACGCAGCGGGCACGTTCCGCTTCGGTGAAAATCTGACGAAGATTCTTCTCCGTTTCCCCGATGTACTTGCTGACGATCCGCGCGAAGTCGACACGATAAAGCTCACGTTGAAGACGCTGCGCGATCACCTCGGCGGCCATGGTTTTTCCGGTGCCGCTCGGGCCGCAAAATAGGCCGGTGACGCCTCGACCCCGCGCCAGCTTTCGTCCGAATCCTCCAGCTACCAGTACGGTTTGTTGCAGGTGCGCCTGGCGGCAAAGATCTTCCAGCCGCGATTTCACGTCGAGTGGGAGAACCAGATCCTCCCACGTCGCGATCGAAACAATCCGCTGCGCCAGTTCGCCGAGCTTGTGCTGAGGCTTTGGCGTGACCGATGCCGGCAGCGTAACTCTGACCCATGCGTGTTGTTCGAGCGCAGCCGGACGCGCGATCGGCGTCGCGGGGGCGTCATTGGGATTCGGCGCGAGGAACACGACCGGCGACGCCTGCGTGAGCCATCCATACCATTCGTCGGCGCTCTCCGATTGGGCGGCGGGCGGCAAATCATGCACCAGCAATCCAGCGCGCGCAAGCAGCGATTCTCGAAGCACCAATGTTCGATCGGCCGGCGCGACACTTGCATTCGTCGAAAGCAACGGCATCCCTACTGACGCCATGACGCTCTGCGCAAACTCCTCCATCTCAGCGGGCGAGCCTCCGCTCAATGCGAAGAAGATCCGCCGTCCGTCCGCTGCCCGCGAAAACCACTCGAGCGCCCGGATCGTCCCGCCGAGCACTCGGGCCATGTCCCCTGAATACTCCCGAGCGTCCGCCGGGGCTCGCCAACGTGCCACCCGGCACACCCTCTCACTCGCCATCTCGCCGCCGAGCAGAAACTCGACGATGCGAGGGTCGGCAATCAACCCTCGCATAGGCATGGCGTCGCCGGAATCGGTGAGCGAGAGCAACCGCCAATGCCGCAACGCAGCATCTTCGCGCAGTGCGTTGCGAAACTCGAGCCAGTCGACATCGCCGCCGAACAACTCGTACGCCGACTGAACCGTCGGGAAATTCGACGGCGGGCACCCGGCCGCACCGAGGAGCGCGCGAGCGTCGGGAATCGCAGGCGCGAGTTCGGGAGCCGCCGCGAACAACAGCAGATCCTGTTCGATCGCGGACAGGGAAAACGTTTCCGAAATCTGCCGCAGCCGCGAGGTTGCCTCTTCGGATTCGAAGCCACGGAATCGCGCCGCACCTCTACCCATGCGCGCGTAGGCGGTTTCGAGCGCGGCCGCGTGCAGGTTGCCGGCGATCGTGACCGTTGCGTTCATCGTGGTCGCGCTCATGATGGTGTGTAGAGCAGGCCGGGCACGAACTCGGACTCACCCGTTGCCGCGTTCAATTGCCAGCTTTGGTTTTCCTGGCCGTTGACGCGCACGCGCACCGGCACGGGCGTCGATCCGGAAGGCGGCTGCGGCGAAGTCGCGGGCTGCGTGTTCAACGTTGCGACGATCTTCGCCGGCAACCCCGTCAGATCCAGATCCGAAAGCGGAATCACGTAACCGCCGAACAACACTGCGGGAACCATCGGATTCGGCGGCAGCGTGGGATCAGCCGGCGCGACGCCCAATGCCGTTCCCGAAATCGTCACTTGCGTGACTCCGTTGAACGGTCCGGAGAGCGGAGTGACGCTCGAGATGTTCGGCAACAACGTCAATGGAACGGCCGCCGTCGCCACCGGACGCACGCCCGGCGCGGGTGCTGTGATCACCGCTTGAATCAGTTTCGGTCCCGGCTGCATCTGCGGATTCGCGCTGGGAATCTGAAAGAATGTGTTGTGATTGACGTCGATTTCCGGCGCAAGCAACACCGGTGCGGACGGATAGCCGAGGCGCGACGCGTCGGTGATCTGAATCATGAGCGACGGATCGCCGAGACCCGTGCCCGTGTAGTAGATATTCGCATCCGTCACCGCGGTCGCGACGGCAAGTGTGATCGACATCATGGACGATACAGATGGCGTAACCGGAATATTGCGGCGCAGCACCGGTCCATTGGCGGAGCGCTGTTGCGGGCGCTGCACGCGCACGACAGTCACGTCGTAGCCCACTGAACGCTGGAAATCTTCCTTGAACGCGGTCCAGACTTTAGTCAGTTCATCAAGCGACAACTGCTTCGGCACGATACGAATCGATTCAAAGTCGGATTGCAGGCCCGGGTCCATGAGCTGCGGCAGACCCGGCCCAAGACGCGGCGTGTTGCGCGTGATGATCGGAAAGTCGTGGAGCACCCGCATCGCGTCCGCGAGAATGAATTGCGCGTCAAGTTCAGTCAGGCTATCCGTTGGAAACGGCGCGGCGTTTTCGGGCGCTTCGATCTCGGTGGGTTTGCCGTAACTGGTGACCAGATAGGAGAGCGAAAGCGCCAGCGGAGGCGATCCATACTGTCCGAAAATCGCCTGCGGCGGCTCTTCCTCGTTGCGGAACGCCGGATTTTCCAGAATTTGGTAGAGGTACAAATTGAGGCGGGCCGCCGGTGCGACATCACTTGCGGGCGTCAAGGGCCTCGAAAACGTGAAGGCGACATCGTTGCGCTGCATACGGTCGCGCAATAGATCCGCGACCGTCAGCGTTACGAGTTGAAGTGCCTTTTCCGTCGCCATAATTCACACTCACCGCAAAGATCGCGAGAAGAAGAAATCGCCGAATGTGTTTTCGCCAGCGGATCTCGATACAGCCGGCCGAACGGGCGGCGGCGCATCCAGTCGAACGTTCACCTGATCCACGCGCACTTCAAGTTTCTGCGCCGTGGACGGTTTCGCGCGAGGATCGGCAGCGATACGATCGCGAGCGGCGCGCTCGACTTCCATTCGCACTATGCCTCGTTGCGCCGCTTCAAGCTGAGGCGGCCAGTCGATGGAGGTTTCGACTCTCCGTTGCCGCGCGGCTGGATGCTCAATTTGCGTCGAAGCTTCGAACGTTTGCGGTGGCGCGGCAACCGAAGGCTCTGGCGCATCGACAAAATACTCCGGATCTGATAGCGGCTCGCGATCGCGACGGGTGGGTTGCACCGCCGTCGGCTTGGGTTGGACGGGCTGGGTTGCGTGACGAGTCGTTTCTCTCGCGATCGCCACTGCCGGCTTCACGTGCGTCTCGAGGACGGTCTCCGGCGCTTGGCGGCGAAGCGCGACCGCCCCTGGCGCTGCCGGCTGCTCGACAGGAGTGGTGATGCGCCCCGGCCCCACCCGTTCGACGACCGGTGTGGCACGTAAATCCGGCGCGGGCCGGAGCATTTCGACGGCCGGCCCCGTAACTTTCGACGCGAGAGACGGACGCAGCGCTACAAACGATCGCACCGGAGCGATGGGTTGCGCCCGCCGGTTCATCAGAGTGGCGACGTAGCTGGTCTGTTTTGGCGCCGCCGGTTTAAACATAGACTTGTCGCTCCAACGAATCCGACTCATGCTCCGCCTCACACAGCGCGATGTAATATTGCCGGCGCGATTCGTTTAACGCGAGAATCTCCCGCTCCGACCAGTGGTAGTGACGCGCCAGCGCGTGCACTTCTTCGAGTAGTTCGTGAGCGGCTCGCTGCGCGATGGCGAGCCATCGTGCCACCAGATCGATTTCCACCCGGACGTCATTACCGCACAAGCAGCACGCGGCATTCAGCGCGACCGTTCCCAGGGGATCGGCGTCGCTCAACGCCTGTTCGATTTCAGCCAGGTCTCCTGTATGATCCGGCGCACACGAGGCGAGAAACTCCTCGGAACTTCCCGCGCGTTCGAGATCGCGGACGGTCGGCAATCGCACTCCGTCAACCCGGTTCATCATCTCAGGCTCCGCATCTCGAACCACCGCTGCCAGATCGAGCCGCAATTCGAGCAAGCCGCCGCAACGCGCACACGCCTCCGCGATTTCGATCGCGTCGATCCCGTCCCGCAACATCAACTGCGCAATCAGCCAATGACGATCCGCCAGCGTCAATCGACCCAGACAATCGCTCGACGGCCGTTCAATGCGAGCGCCCAGCGCCCCGCCGATCGCGCGCTCTCGCGGTCCGGAAAAATCGACGTCGAGCAACAATCTCCGGTGTTCGTCAGGCGCGCGCAACGTTACGGCGCGTAACCGCCTGCCGCGATCCAGGATGCCGATGGGCAGCGCGAGCCGATCATTGCTCGGTCGGTTCGGTGACCGCTTCATCGCGCTCCCAACCTTCGTTTTCGAGCTTGATCGATTGAATCGCGACCGCATTGGCATTCGCGTCGAGCTCCGGCACCGCCTGATACTCGCTCACCCAGCACCGGAAAATCTTGTACGCGATCGCGAGCTGTCCGGCTTCGTTGTAGATCTCGAGCGTGATGTCCTTACGCATGCTCTTGAGCTGCGTTTCCGCGCCGAGACCCGCGCCGTGTAAGAAAACCAGATTCGCCCAGTCTTCGAACGCGGTGTCATGAGTCACGCCACGCGACAGGGTGACTGCGTCGTACTCGGTGCGGCCCAGCGACTTGTGGCTGCTCGACGGATCGCCGCCTTCACGATGTTTCACCACTTCGGTAGTGCGTTTGAGCGGTGACATCTTCGAAAGGCCGGCAACGTATTTGCCGTCCCATCTCAGGCGGAATTTGAAATTCTTGTATGGATCCAGCCGCGTTGTATTTACTGTGAATTCCATATATCCTCCCTTTAGCTGTTGACGTCTCCGGTAATCTGGCTGATCTTGATCACGATGAACTCGGCCGGCTTCAGCGGTGCGAAGCCCACCAGGATGTTGACCACTCCGTTGTCGATGTCGGTCTGCGTGGTCGTGTCGGAGTCGCACTTGACGAAATACGCCTGCTGCGGCGTCGATCCTTGAAACGCGCCTTGGCGGAACAGATTGCGCATGAAGGAGCCGACGTTCAGTCTCAGCTCGCTCCAGAGCGGATCGTCGTTGGGCTCGAACACGGCCCAGTTGGTGCCGCGATACAAACTGTCTTCTATGAACAGCGCCATGCGCCGCACCGCAAGATACTTCCATTGCGACGCTTGCGCGTCGGCGCCGTCCAATGTGCGCGCTCCCCATACGACACTGCCGATGATGGGGAATGTGCGCAGGCAATTGATGCCCAGCGGATTCAGGTCGCCATTTTCAGCGTCGCTGAGCAGATACTGAAGCGCGGCGACTCCCAGCATCTTGGCTTCTTCGCCCGCCGGCGACTTCCACACGCCGCGCGTACCGTCGATCCGGGCCATCACACCCGCCGCGGTTGCCGACGGCGCAAAGTTGCGCGGACGATTGTTGATCAGAGGATCGTTGCATTGGATCCACGGATAGTAAAGCGTCGAATTCGGATCGCGCACGTTGTCAATCGCGGGAGTCGCCCCGCTCAGGTCCTGATATGCGTGGGGTTCGTCGACCCAGAGCGAGGGCGAAGGAGGATCCACCAGCAGGATCGCGCGCTCGGCGTCGCAGAAAGCCAGCGCATCACTCCAGATTCCCGCGTACGTCGTGTCGAGATCGATGGCGCCGCCGTTTTCCAGTGGACCATACGGAGGCAGGATCAGCATCGTGAAAATCTCGGCATCCTTCAATGCGTAGATGCCGTTTTTCCCGAGTTCCAGCGACGGCGAAGTCAGGTCCGCCTGCACCAGCGGCGCTCCATCGGAAAATCCAGTGGCGCTCTGAAGCGTCCACACCAGGTTGGGACCGTCCGCGGTTGTCCCTCCCGCCGTGGTCGACCATGTGGGCGGCGTGCCGGCGGAAGTGCCCGCGGTCGTCGCCTTCTGAAGATTTCCGTTTGAGTCGAAAACCTCCGCGCCCACCGGGTTAAACGTGTTGGGTTCCCACAGCACCGGCAACATAGGACCTTGGTTAGTCCACACCACCGTCCCGTCGCTGGTGGTCGCGCCCGTGGTTGTCTTCCATGCGGGCGGCGCCCCGCCGCTGGTGCCGGGCGTCGTAACCGTCTGCACGTTTCCGTTGGAATCGTGGACTTGCGTTCCCAGGACGAACGCTGTATTCGGTTGCCACACGCCGGACTCCGCGCCAATGTCGGTCCACACCACCGTGCCATCGTTGGTCGTACCCGCCAAGACCGTGTTCCATAGAGGAGCCGTGGCGCCGGAGATTCCCGGCGTGGTCGCTTGCTGAAGATGCGCGCCGTCGAAGATCACTTGATTCAACGCAAACGCGGTGGCTGGAAGCCAACTGCCGGGGTGAACGCTTCCCTGATTGGTCCAGACGACGGTTCCATCGGATGTGGTTCCACCCGCCGCGGCATTCCAGTTCGGATTGGACCTGCCGGTGGTCCCCGCTGTGGTTACCACCTCTTCGTTTCCATTCGGATCGACAATTACGGTGCCGGCGGGAAGAGCGGTGTTTGGCGACCACGCCGGGCCCGACATCGAATATGTGCCCACGGCGGGCTGGGCTTGCGGCACCGGCGCGCCGGATTGGATCGCAATGTAGCTCGAATCGTTCTGAAGCGTGGTTCCTATGAAATTCGCCGCGCCGGCCAGATAGGAAACGTTCGGGAAGGTTTCGACGGTAACCGATGCCGCGCCCGTCACTGGATCGATTTCGCGATACGTCATGTTCACGTTGAACTCGTCCGGCAGGCGCGCGCCGCCGACCTTGCGCGTGTTCAGATCGATGCCGATGGTGACGTTTTCAAACCACGAGCCTGGGTTTTGCGCGCTGATGAACAGGGGCCCGAGGCTGGTCGGCACGTTGATCGACGCCGGGTCCGAAGCCTGCGCGCTGACAATTGCTTGTGTCACCGCTCGGACAATGTAGGCGTCCGATCCGCCGTTCAGGAAGTACTGCTGCACCGCGAACGGCATCTCACTATTCGCCCAAATGCCGCCGAACGCGCGCTCGAAATCGGCGTAGCTGTGAATGCGGACGGCGGTGTTGATAGGCCCGCGAATAGCTCGCCCGACGAATGCGGCTACCGCCGTAGGCACGGGCACAATCGCGTGCACGGTGCTAGGAACTTCCTGGATATATACGCCTGGATAAGTGAAGCTTGAACTCATTTGTACCCTCGTTTTCGCCCCTCCCTCCTCGAGAGGGAAGCGATCAAAATGACATCACCTTCTGTCGCCCGGGCCGGCCGCGACCCGCGCAAGTTTCTCCACCGGCACCACTACGTTGGATCGGCTCGTCAGTGAGACCACCGCGAAAGCTCGCACGCCGGCGTCCGATTCCGAAAACTGCATGATCGTCCCGACCAGTTGGTCCGCGGGTTTGAGCGACGCGACCACCTCCTGCATCGCGGGCAAGTACACGGATTCGAGAGCAAAGTAAACCGCGTCGCCCTCGCGAAGGTCGACATTGCCGCCAACTTCGCCGCCAACCATGTGGACTTGCTTTGGGCAAGCCGATAGCCGAACCGATCACCATTGCTTTCGTGATTGGATTAGCCCGTAAGTGATTAAAGATCAGCGCCATCAACGCATTTGGATCGATGCGCGCGATTGCGTTCGCCTGGGCGAGCACTGCCGGGGTTGGCAGTCCGCGGCGCGGCGCACTGCAGGCGGCTGCAGTTCACAATAGGAAATTGAGATGAAATAAGAACACGGGCCTCAACGCGGCGGCTCAAATCACACTCAGTTTGGCGGAGTGAAGGCGTACTCCCCGCGACGCCTCTCTTCCAACGAGAGAAAACGTGCGGCGCGTAAGAACGTGCGGAATGCGGCGGATAAGGTGAAACTCGCGGCGGGCGCTGCTATCAACAAAAGAGCCGCTTCGAGTTGGGACAGAAAAGTATCGGCTCCCGGAAACTCGGTTTACAACTTTCTCCCTCAGTGTTTGTAGCGGCCCGCGATGGAACCTGACGCGGTCTCAGCCGTTGGTGCGCGTTCTTTCATTCACTGCTTCTTTCAATTCACCACGATCGTTGCCCCCGCCTGGCTCTGGTTTGGCCCGACGGTAATCACCACCGCGATAGGCGTACCGGTGAGTGCGCCGTTGGGGATCACCACGTTCACCCGCATCAGTCCCGCCGGGGATCCTGGCGCGCGTCCTTACTCAGGAGACCGCCCAGAATGCGCAAATTGACTCGACTCTGGCGAGCGCTTGAGCGCATTCCGGACCTCTGTGATATCTCCGCCTATTGGGAGCATCACTGCGGCGTAGATTACCCTCTGCTCCGGCCGCACCTTCGAGTGACAAGGCTACCTTCAACAGGCTGCATCCGATTCCGTTTACGGTGACAATTCCCAAGGAGCAGATCGACAAGGAGCTTCCCGACAAACTGCTGACGGAAGCTGAAGGGATTCTTGCCTGGGCGGTCGAGGGCGCTCGGCTCTGGTATTCCGAGGGTCTCGCCAAACCTGCGGAAGTCGAAGCCGCGAAAGATCAGTGGCGGGAGGACATGGACCAACTCGGACGGTTCATCAACGAGCGCTGCGTTGCCGGCGACGAATGCCGCGCGAGCGCGGCCACCTTGTACGCCGACTACAAGCAGTGGGCCACGGATGGCGGCGAACGATCGCCGTTGACCTCTACCGCCTTCGGGACGAAGCTCGCGGATCGTGGCTTCGCCAAAATCCACTCAGAGCGTGGCGCGGTGTACCTCGGCATCGGACTTCGCTCCCACGACGAACAACCCCGCGGCTGACGGGTTGAGGGAAAAACTGACGGGTCTGACGACTTGTTTTCAAAAACTACTTCATCACGCGCGCATATGGGAGTTTTTGAAGAAGTGCCGTCAGACCCGTCAGCCCGTCGGGTGGTGCGGTAGCGGGCCGCCGGGTACAGAAGAACGAAAAAGCGATTCGAGGGCAGTTTACACTTTTCGCGGACGCTGCGTATATTTACAGTGAAAGCTCGGTTCGACAGGCAAGCGCAAAGCGCACCCTCCGCAGGATCAATCCAAAGGTAATACCGAGAGACGGGACTCTCGCAAAACCCTCTCCCTTCCTTGCGTTATCTGAAGTGTGTCCCGATGAAAGCTACTGATCAGCTTCCGTTCTACGCGGCTGATGGCCGATCACTTGGCTTTCGAACGCTCGATGCAGCGGAACCGGCTGGTGGCTGGCGGCTGTGAAGGCTTCGTACGGGCGGAAGAAGAACCTCCGTGCGATCTGGCTTTGCCAGGAGGACGGCGGCAACCCAGTCGAGACGCACGCGCAAGCGGGCACGCGATACAGCTTCCTTCAAAAGCTCGGCACCGGGCAGCAGTGCTGGAAGCTTCGGCGGGTCGATGGACGGGACGACGACGGCATGCCGGTCACCACGCGCGGCGTCTTCCTGCAAGTCGTTGCGGATTGTACGGTCTCATGAAAGCTCGACGCCAAATCGGTGCGCGGCACGTCGCTTGGATGCGCGGCGCGTTCCGTGGCGGTCAGGCGCGCCCGAGGAACCCAGTGGACCAACCGGCCAACCCGGAGCCAGACGGCGCGACACGGGCGACCCGGGCGCGAACGGGTGGCGTCCCCGGCATGGCGGCGGGCCATTTCAGGGACCTGACTTTGAAGGCGCGGGCCGCGGGTCAAAATATTGCGCAGTTTGCTTAGTTAGAGCGGTTTACGCAGGTTGTCACCCAGGGTTGTCACCCTCCTAATCTGATGAGTTCCCCCAGGCAGATCAAATCCAAGACCCCGACGTTCGCCGTCGAGTGGTGGCCGATTGGCCGGGTCACGCCGTATCCGAACAACGCGCGGGTGATTCCTGCGTCCGCAGTCGAGAAGGTCGCCACCTCAATTCGATCCTTCGGATGGCGGCAGCCCATCGTCGTCGATACCGCAGGCGTGATCGTGGTTGGCCACGTCCGTCTGCTGGCCGCCCAGTCCATGGCGCTGGCCGAGGTTCCCGTTCACGTCGCGAGGGATCTCACGCCCAGCCAGGTGAAGGCGTACCGGCTGATGGACAACCGCTCCCACGATGAAGCGACGTGGGATCTCGGTCTGATCGGGCCGGAACTCCAGAGCATCCAGGAACTGGACAGCGATTTTGATCTGGCTTTGACCGGGTTCGATCAGGATGAGCTGAACGCCTACCTGTTCCCGCCGGAGGAAACCAGCGGGGAAGAGGACCTGGTTGCGTTGCCGCCGACCACGCCGGTCACCAAGCCCGGCGACCTGTGGCTCTGCGGCGATCCGCCCCATCAACACCGCGTGCTCTGCGCGGATTCTACAAACGCGGAAGCGGTGTCCCACTTACTGGGTGATCGCAAACCGTTTCTGATGGTGACGGACCCGCCGTACGGAATCGAGTTGGATTCGGAGTGGCGCGACCGTGCCGGCCTGAATGGCTGCGGACCAGCCGAGGCGAGCTAAATGAAGCACCGCACCGAGGGCCACACGCAAACGGAAATTTCGGGTGACACGCGTGCGGACTGGTCGGAAGCATTCGCGCTGGTGCCGAGCCTCGAGGTGGCCTACGTCTGGCACGCATCGAAGTTCACCCGCGAGGTTCTCGATGGCTTGCTGCGAATTGGGTTTCTGCATCACCAGCAGATCATCTGGAACAAGGGTAGGACCGTGCTGACGCGCACGCACTACTGGTTCCAACATGAGCCGTGCTGGTATGTCCGCAAGAAGAACGCTCCCTGGTTTGGGAAGCCCGGCGAGAACTCGACCATCTGGGATTCGCCGTCGCCGAAATTCATCATGGGCGGCTCGGATGAGGAGAAGCTCGATCATCCTACGCAGAAACCCGTCGCGCTGATGCGGCGCCCGATTCTGAATCACACCAAGCTTGGCGAGTTAGTGTACGAGCCGTTTCTTGGTAGCGGCACGACGCTTGCCGCGGCTGAACTGACGGAGCGCGTCTGTTGCGGACTGGAGCTTGATCCGAAGTACGTCGATGTTGTCGTCGAGCGATGGCAGCGGATCACGGGCGGACAAGCAACACTCGACGGCGATGGCCGGACGTTCGAGCAGATGAAAGCTGAACGGGTGGGGATCGCAGCATGAATCGCCCGCTGTCACCGCGAGATCGTGGAAATAGAATCTCTGATCCTCTCCGGGCACCCGGATCTGCAAGGCCTTGCCTGGCGCTCTCGGACTGGTCCGAGGAGTTGAGGATCATCGAACGCGATGTTAATCCCGGTTGAGATCATAATTGCCGGCACGGGACTCGCCACCGGTCTGATCGGTTCGTACGTTGGTCTCAAGAATCGGGTGCTCCTCGCGGAGGTTCGGAAGGAAGCTGCGGAATTGGAGACCCGAATGGTCGACAGGATTTGCCACATCTATGTGCGCGCGGGAGAGTGCCGTTTGCAAGAAGACCAGGTGAGGGAAGTACTCGGCAAGCTGGCTGAGGAAGTCCACGGCCTTGCGCACCGCGATCAGCACCGGAGGCATGAACGAGAAACGCCGCCGGATTGTTGAACCCGGCGGCGCCGTGGGAAGCGAGCGGGAAGTTTCTACTTGGCGATCTTATAGACGCGGTCGCCAGCTTCGTTCTTTGAGGTTTCGATGTTGATGCTGTGCTTCTTGGCGGCGATGGAGATGAAACCCCTGACGCTGTGGGCCTGCCAGTCGGTGGCCTTCATGATCTCGGCGAGCGTCGCGCCCTTGGCCCGTCCGATCATGTCGATGATCTTCGCGCCCTTGCTTTCGGCGCGAGGCGCGCTGGCTTCCTTCTTGCGGGCGGACTTGGCGGCTTTCTTGGACGCCTTCTTCGGCGCGGCCTTGGCCTTGGCACCCTTGGCGGTTTTCTGGCCGTTGGGCGCGCCCTTCTTCTGGCTGGCACCCTTCTTCGAGGGGGCCTTCTCCGGCGCGACGTGCGCGCCCTGTTCCGCAGCGGCGGCGGCTTGGGTGTTTTCAGTGGCTTCGTTCTTCTTCATGGTCTCTTCCCGTTCCAGCTGGTTGAGAAAAACGGCTCCTGGTATTTCGATACAGAGGCCGGCCGGAAGGAAGTCATGTTCCGGCGAATCGGCGAGAACGAGCTCAGAGCGATGCTGATCTGTCACGAACTCGTGGCCGCTGAAAAACAGTTTCGCGCAAATCCGAAGAATGCCAGTCAAGTGGACAGCCTCCTTGCGCCTTTGGTCTCAGCAGCAGCGAACGCGCCGGCTAGCGCCGATGCCGTCCTCATCCACGGCTACTACTTTCGTGCCGCGGTAAACCGTCGAGCCGGTGCCAAGGTCGCCGATGGCTTCGGCTTTGTCGCTTACCCCGCGGAATATCGGTCGTCCGGTGTGATGACCTTCATGGTCACAGAGAACGATGTAGTCGAGGAAAAGGATCTCGGCGCCAATAGTCCGGCGCTCGCAAGTGCCTTGAGTGGTTCTCCCAAAGGCAAAGGTTGGGTCCCCGCCGACTACAAATAGGTGTTGAGATTGGAGTCGTACTGCGATGTAGGCAACAACCATCGCGTTGCAGACTCTTTAATTCTATAAGCGAGGAACGAGGTTATGAAGGAATCGGATATCAGGCTGCGAGCTTTCGTCCCGATGCGGGCTGTCTATCGCTCTTTCGGGACGCCGACTTGCTTTGACGAGGAAGCCGCAGGAGGACGGTCGGCGCGTCTAGGATGTCACACTGGAGTGTCGCGTCTGGGAAGTGAATCAGGCAGCCGCCAAATCCGGCATTATCGAGCACGTTCGCGAGCCTGCCTTCGTGTGCCGTTCGCCGGAGGCGGCCGCGAATGGCGTCCTGGGTTGGCAGTTAACCAAACGTGCGCGCCTCGACAGAGAGCCTGAGAGAAGTCGACGCCTATGGGCGTCCGGGCGCTGATCCAGGAGTCAGTACTCGGTGCCATCCTCCAGAGAGACGCGCTTTCCCCAAGTTGTGGCCATTGTTGGGTAGAGCTGTAAACCAGGAGGCGGAGAGAACTCGTAGCGCGTCGGTTTGGCTCCGCAGAAACACCAGTCGAACCCGTCTCCGGAGACGTTTTGACCTTAATTACCGCCTATCAAGAGAGATACGAGTGTTCGCGAAGCTCGGCGCGCTTCCCAGACAGAGCGTCGACACGATTTTAGTCGCCGCTGGGGAGCGGTCGAGTACCCGTAACGGGTGGGCCGGGAACGCAAGAGCCCGCCAAGGGACCTCCGAAGTGACACGGAAGAGCACTCACGCTTTCCTGAGCCATCTGGCCACCACCTCGTGTTTCTGACCGAGTGTTGCAGCAATCTGCTTTGCAGTCTTGCCTGCGGTGTGGAGCGCCTTGGCTTCCTTGGTTTGTTGTCGCAATTGGCGCTTCTGCCCTCGATAGCGACAGGCCAGCGAGCAATACTTAGCTTGATACGCACTTGACACAAACGGGATTCTGCAACAAGCACACGAGAGGACCGGTCGACCGAACAGCAGATCCTGAACGTACATTTCCGCAAAGGTGGCCAGCAACGACGGCGCTTCCCACGACGCCTTCAGGTCTCCGCCATCGTCGAAGTCCACCGCTGAAGTAACTGGTCGGCGCAACAGATTGATTGCCTCTAGCGCTTGCTGACGAGCTAACCCAGGGTTAGGGGCGAGCGGCGGATCAGCACCCAAGTGCGCCGTCGCGCCAGTTAAGAATCTTGCGGCCTTACAGAAGTCGAACACGCGTTCGGCATAGAGATAGCAGAACTCGTTGGAATACGGCATCGGGTACTCGAACGCGTCTCGCTCCCGTTCGTTAACTACAGGGAAGAATTTGTGCCAAGTCCGCCCGGGTTCCTCTTCTTTGAGCTCGATGCCATCAAGATCGTGAAGGACGACGCTCGCCATCCTGTCGCCAACGTCTCCGGTTGATTCAATGAGCCGGACGGACCGACCAGTACCGCAGAGGTATCGCCGCTGCAGAAATGAGTCAGACTTCCTCCGCCTAGGGGCAAGTGCGATTGACTCCCACCGGGATAGCAAAACTCCGAGCGGGCCGTGGTCCTGACACCAGGTTGCGATACGCCTCAAGGATGGGGCCGTTAACCCGTTTGGATCACGGCGTTTCCCGGGTTCGTACTCCAACTCATGGATGAGCTTCAGGAGGGTCTGGTAGGGAGGCTGAGTCGCGAATGGGGCTTGACCAACCGTATGGTTCCTGCTTTCCCAGAAATCATGCCAAGGATCGTAGTGCTCTAGCGTTGCCCGGGGCGTTGGTCGAATCCAACCGTTCCTGACTTCGTACCGGCTAAAGCGCCACCACCCACCGCCACTCACTCCTGCCTGTCTTCGCTTCATGTCCGTGCATTGTCCACCTTATACAAAGACGGAGACGAGCGCAAACTGGATTTGCGAGTAGGGGTTCAGCGATCAAGGCGCCGCCGCTACCAAAACGACGAAAGGTCGACAGCAAAATGCCAAGCAAGAATCTGGAAATTCAATACTGGCAGGTCCCGGAGCTCATTCCAACGCCCGCAATCCCAGAAAAAACGACGAAGCCGTGGACCGGATGGTTGCTTCCATCCGTGAGTTCGGTTTCAAGGTCCCCCTCCTCATCCGCAGCAATGGAGACATCGTTGACGGTCATCTAAGACTCAAGGCGTCACAGAAACTCGGGATGACAGAGGTACCCGTCATTCTATGCGACGACTGGACGGAGGCACAGGTGAAGGCCTTCCGATTGCTGGTGAACCGGTCGGTCACCTGGGCCGCAGGGAGCTTCCCGCGATACAGTAATGCTCCGACGAACAAGCCGCCTATGACGAGAAAGCCGCAGTTGGGCTCAGGCGTTGTTGTTGTTGTGATTGCGAATGTAGCCGTCAACGAACCGACGTTATCGGCATAGAAGGACGGGACGCCATCGAAGGAATCGGCAAATCCTAAGTAGAGTCGATCCGCGCCCGTGGGCACATTGAATATTTGTTCGTTGCCGGCGCCCGTTCCCGTCAGGCCGTCACCGATGAAAAAGACTTGATCCAGGAGCGGCGAGTAGCTGGGATCGCTGGTGCTGAGGCTGCCTGGCGTTCCGTAATTGTAATCGAGAACCGCCGGGCCCGGGCCGCTGGGCGCCGAGTCGTCTAGAAAGACGCCTACCAAGAAAAAGTTGGCTTGGTACACGTCGATCCCCGAAAGGCCACCGTAGCTGGTAAGGGTGGTGTCAACGCCGGGGAGGCATGTTCCATCCGGTCCGTTAGTAATGGCAAAGTTACAGCCCACCATTCCGGTCACGCTGGAAAACGTCAATACCTGGCCCGGACCGGCGGTGAAGGAATTCGATGGCGGGAAGGTTCCGGGATACATTGTGGCCGGCAGAGAGGCTTGACCCGCCCCATAGATGTCGGAAGTGGCTATAACCGTGAGCGTACCCGAGAACATGTTTACATTGAAAACCAGCAAACCTGAAGCAATCATCAGGCACTGGCTGAACCTAGTTACACGCATTTTGTATCCTTTCGCCGCGGCGTCAAAACGACGGCGCTGGAGAAGCGGCTGAGAACCGGCATAGGCCGATCGACGCGGGAAAACTGACGCCTTCCCACATCCACTTCCTTCCGTCCGGGACGCGTAAACGGGGTGACGCCACGAAGTACGCGAAGAGTAGCTGGTACGAGCGAGTACCGATGCCTTTCTCCTGCCCTTCTATAGTGCAGGCGAAGCTCGAAAGTTCTCAAGGATTCCGGGCAGCCGCCTGGAAAATTATCAAGCCTGACAAAAACGGTCAGAATTTAATCCGAGAACCTAAGGAAGCTCTTCGTACAAAACTCGCACCGGGCCAGGGCTGGAGGTGGCTGCCAGCGGGCCGGATGAAATATCCTGGCCGCACTGCCGTTGTTCAGATATCGGAATTTCCCGAGCAACACAAAGGTCAAGATCAGGCGAAGTTCGCCGATCAAGGAAATTGTGGAGAATAAATCGATCCTGATTGTTGACGACGACCCAATGAACATGCAGCTGGTGCGCGTGCTGCTTGCGAATGAGGGCTATGATCTGCGCTCGGTCGCGAATGCCGACGAAGCGATGGATGTCCTGGACGCATTCAAGCCTGGTCTTATCCTGATGGATATACAGCTGCCGGGGAAGAGCGGGCTGGAACTGACGCGCGATCTGCGTGCCAACCCCGACATGGCTGCCTCCAGCATCGTAGCTCTAACTGCGTATGGAGGGAAAGACGAGGAGCAGAAATGCTTAAACGCGGGCTGCGATGGGTATATCTTAAAGCCTATCGCCACTTCCACGTTTCCAGCCACGGTGCGATCTTACATAGAAAAGACATCGCGCGCCGTTCCAAAAGTGCAGGGCGACGTCAGGGATTTGCTGCGGGGCATGCGCAACAATTTCATCACTGAATCGCTCGCGGAATTGACCGAATTGTTGTCCCCGGAGTTCCAGGCAGACAAGAATCGCCTACTGCGGGTGCTGCATCGCTGGGCCGGTATCGCGGGCGCTCTGGGAATGCCAGGCGTGACCGACGGGGCCAGGGAAATCGAAGTCCAGGTCGAGTCTGCCGCGCAAGTAGACGTGCCCGCGGTCAGCGCCGCGCTTCAGGAACTTCAGCGGCTGATCACCGCGGCGGCGGCGGCGCCGGACTTTGAGCAAACGCTGTCGAATGAGATCGTGAAGGCGCTATCGGGAAAGCGTATTGCGTTGGCGGGTTTCAGCGACGGGGAGGCCAGACGGATTGCCCAGATCCTGGATCGTGCGCAAGGCTTCACGCTGGTCATTGAGGCGCCCGCCGCAGGCCTCTCGGCGTCCACGGTGGAGCGATTCGACATCATCATATTGAATATGGGCGGCGCGGCCGGTTCTACTTGCCAGAAGAACACGAGCCCCGGACTGAACAAGCCGGTCCTACTGGTGGGTTCGCGTACCTGTATATCCGACTCCGTTGCCTCGATTGAGACCGTCTCCCGCGACTTCCTGACGACACCGTGGGATTCCGAAGAGCTCCTGGTTCGCTGTTGCAAGTTACTTTCCCCGGATTTGATAAATACGCCTCCTCCTGAGAGGGAGGGGCCGGCGCAAGTGGTGATCGCCGACGACGATCCCGCCATCGGGGCGCTGTTGACCGCTACGTTGCGTCGAACCGGCGCCGAATGCCGTCTGGCGCGTAGTGGCGCCGAAGCCCTGGCCTTGGTCCGCGAGGTTGTCCCGGACGCGCTGATTCTGGACGTCAACATGCCTGGCATGGATGGGTTCGAGGTGCTGACCAACCTGAAAGCCGACCACCTGACCGCGCGCCTTCCGGTCGTGCTGCTCACCGCCAGACAACAGGAAGCCGATGTGCTGAAAGGCTTTTCCTGCGGGGCTAGCGATTACATCACGAAGCCGTTTAATCCGATGGAAGTCACGGCTCGCATCGCGCGCTATTTGCCGCGGAAAAAGCCATGAAATACATACTCTTGATTTTGGTGGCATGGATGGTGGGCGTCAGTTCCGCGCAGGATTTGCAGAGCCGCGCAGAAACCGCCCTGTCCGAAAAGCGATTTGGCGACGCCTTGACGCTCTATCGAACCCTGCTGGCTGGCAATTCGATGGATGTAGACATCATTCTCTGGATCGCGAGGCTCTCGGCGTGGACCAGCGACTACACGGCGGCAGAGGATTTCTACTCTCAAGCGCTGACGCTCGATCCCAACAATGTCGACGCCCTGGCGGGCAAAGCGAACGTGCTGCTGTGGAAGCACTCTTACCCGGAGGCGTTGGTTTTGCTCACCGCGGCGCGCGAACTTGCGCCCACCGATACCGACGTGGAACTCGCCTGGGCTCGCTACTATCACTGGCAGGGAGATGAAAAGACCGCGAAGCTGTACTTGGAACAGAGCTTGGCTGCTGACGGCGACAACGCCGAGGCTCTCCAACTCAAAAAGAGCCTGGTTCCCGATCACACCATCGAACTGCTCATTGCATACGAGGGCGACACTTTACCGGAGACCACACCGGGAGCCATCGAACAGCTTGGCGCTACCTATTTCAACCGCAAGGGCGACATAGGCCTGGATTTCTTTCATACGAACCGTTTCGGAGAAGCAGGGAGCCGGGGAGGTCTGCACTTTAACCGGAAACTCGATAGCCTTACCAGCATCCGAGGCTCAGCTCTGTTTGGGGGCGGCGGCGATATTGTTCCTAAACAGGATCTTTCCCTGGGCATGTCCCGCACGGTGATGCACGGGCTAGTGCTGGGAGCCGATTACCGGCATGTCGCCTTTCGAACTATGACCGTGGATGCCGCGATTGCAAACCTGGATTACTACTTTGAGAAGCCGATCTGGATCCTGTCGAACTTCGCGGCGAACCGGGCTGCGGGCGCGACTACGCCGGCTTTGCAGGTACGCTTCTACTCCAAGGTTAGAAAGTACCTGACCATCAACGGAGGCTTCGGGTACGGCACGGAAGTTTTTCAACTCGCGCTTCCGACGGACTTCGGGGCTTTCCGGCGCGATAGTTACATTGGCGGGATGGGTTTCGCATTAACCAAGAAAACTCGCGCGGCAGCTACGTATACGCTTGCCAGGCGATCGACCGGAGTATTTGAAAATATGTTTCTCCTGGCGCTGGTACACACGCTGTGAAGACCTCTGAATCTTCGAGAATCCGCGTTTGGGCCAGCATCTCGTTGATGGTGGCCGTCTATATCGGCGCGGTGTACTGGGTTTACCGGGCGTCTTCGACAGCTTCTGAACCCGCAGCTCGGCTGCTGCCCCTGGCCACCGCCCTGGCGGTGGTCCCCAGCGTTCTGGTGACCGCGCTCGGAATATTCTCGATAATTGCCAAATCCTTTCGGTACATCGCGCGAGTGCGGGATGCCCGCGTTTCTCCCGAAATTCGAGAAACACTGGCTGCTGTGGCCGCCGGCGACGGCGATCGGCAGCGCTTAAAGTGGCTGGCCCGGCAGCATCCGAGGCCGTTTGGGCTTATATTTACGGAGTTCTTGTCCTCGTTCGGAGGCCAAATCAATACCGAACTTCGTGTCCTGGCGATGGAGCTAGGGCTGGCGGAACGGTGGCGTCACGGAGCACGCTCGCGCAACTTTCTGGTTCAGAAGATGGCACTTGCGAATCTAGGGCACATCGGACAAGCCATCGACCCCCGCCTTCTGCGGCATCCGTTGGAGCAAACCCGCATCGAAGCCGGGTGTGCGATGCTCGCTTCCGGATCGAAGGATGCCCCCGCACAGGTATTTAAGATGCTCCCCGACCAGAGTCTGCTGGGGCGGATTCTGCTGGCCGACAGCCTGCGGCCTTTCACCACTGAAATTTGCGAGCGGTACCTGGCCGAAGGTATACGCTCGGCCGACATTCGCCGCGCAAGGGCGAGCGTGGATCTGCTGCGCGCCTGGGAGCGCTGGATTCCAATCGACGGTTTCTCAAAACTGGTGGCCGGGCGGGACATCAATCTTCGCCTGGCTGCGCTGCAGGGCCTGCGGTATGCCAGCGCAAGCGAGCAGGAGGCGGCTCAAGAAGTTTTGGCCTTGCTCGCATCGCCTGACGAACGCGCCCACGCTCCGGCCGCGAAAGCCGCGTCGGACATGGGTATTTCAGCGTCGATGCCGCTGCTGTTAAACCAACTGCGCACCGCGAGGCCCATTCCCGCATTGGCGGCGGCCAGGGCTCTCGCCGAGATGGGACCGGAAGGGCAGGACTTGCTCGAAAACGAGATCTTAACAAGCGTGCGCCCGCAATACGCGCTGCAGGCTTTGGAACAGTCCCTAGTAACCGAAAGAGGATAAAGCGTGTCTAGTTTCTACCACGTCGTGAATGTGATTTTGGACGTCATTATCGTTTACGCGTTCGTCAGCAATTTCAACTATTTCGTGCTGATGGCTCTGGGCTTTTTCGTTTTACGCACGCAGCGGACCACGGAGGGGTCGGTGGAGCGCGATCCTCTCTTCAGGTCGAGATTGATGCCGGCGATTTCCATCATCGCACCCGCGCACAACGAGGAGTTGAGCATCGTGCAAAGCACGCGGTCGATGCTGCAACTGGAATATCCGGAACACGAGGTGATTGTCGTCAACGATGGTTCGGACGACCGCACGCTGCAAATTCTGATCGATGAGTTTCATCTCTATAAGTCCTCCCGGCAACCGCTGCACAACTTAGCCAGCGCGGCGGTCCATGCGGTGTATGAGTCTCAAAATTTCAAGCTACTGGTTATCGACAAACAGAATGGCGGCAAATCGGACAGTCTCAACGCGGCGGTCAACTACGCCGGCACGCCGCTGATCGCCGCTGTGGATTCCGATTCTCTGCTGGAGAGCAATTCGCTGCTGCTGGTGGTGAGGCCGTTTCTCGAAGACGAAAGCACCATCGCGGTGGGCGGAATCATTCGGGTAGTGAACGGGTGCACGGTAGAGAATGGAGCGGTAACGAAAGTGGCCGCTCCACCTTCCGTGCTGACGAAGTTTCAGGTGGTCGAGTACCTGCGGGCCTTCCTGGGAGGCCGCGTCGCTCTTAGTTATATGAATTCGCTGCTGCTGATTTCCGGTGCGTTCGGGCTGTTCCGTCGAGACTGCGTTATCGAAGCCGGCGGATTCGAGCTAAACAGCCTGGCTGAGGATCTGGAGCTTGTCATCCGGCTGCACCGGATCGCGCGGGAGAAGAAGCGCGCCTACAAAATCGTTTTCGTGCCCACCCCGGTGTGCTGGACCGAAGTGCCGGATTCCTGGAAAAATCTCGCGGTGCAGCGCAAACGCTGGCAGCGCGGCGGAGTGGAGTCCATGTGGAAGCATCGCGGCATGCTGTTCAATCCAAAATTCGGAGTGGTCGGCTGTTTTGGGATGCCGTACCTTCTGTTTCTCGAAATACTTGGACCCACCGTTGAAGTGACAGGCTATGTCATCACCATCCTGGGGCTGTTGATTGGCTTCATCTCAATGACCACGGCTCTCTTGTTTTTCATCGGATCGGTGCTATTTGGAACGATGATTTCCATCAGCGCCGTACTGCTGGAAGAATTCACAACCCGGCGCTATGCCCACCCTTTGGACCTCGCCTCGCTGATCTGGGCGGCCTTGTTTGAAAATTTTGGCTACCGCCAGACCAACGCGCTTTGGAGATTCAGCGGCATATTTCAAGCGCTGCGCAATAAGAAGAAAAAAGTCTGGGGCAAATTAACGCGCCGCGGCTTCGCGCCGCAAGCCACCTGAGAGCGCACAGCGCGAAATGGCAGACGATCATGAGCAACGTTTCAGAAACGCCGCATAATACAGAGTTCTTGTCGGTCGAGCAGATCATCGGCCATGCCGTTCAGGAGCAACTGCTGGTGCTCGATTGCAACCTCGTCGTTCTGGCGGCGAGCCAGTCGTTCTACACTGCGTTCCAGGCCACACCCGGTGACACGGTCGGAAAAAAGCTCTCCGATCTCGGCAACGGGCAATGGAATATCCCGGCCCTCCTGACGCTGTTGAACGAACTGCCGAAGAACGACGGCGAATTTGACGATCACCTGATGGAACACGATTCCGCGGCGCTGGGGAGGAGGATGATGCAAGCCAGCGCCCGGCGGCTCTTGAGCGCCGATGATCAATGTGCACTGATCCTGCTGTCCATCCTGAATATTACCGAGCAGGAGCTTGTCAAAGCGGAAGCCAGCGTGCTGGCCGCCCGGTATCGCACGATCCTGGCCAGCATCGGCGAGGCCGTCATTGTCACCGACCCGGAAAGCCGCATCACATTCATGAACCCGATCGCCGAGAAACTAACGGGAAGGGTCCAGCATGATGCCTTGGGAAATCCCCTGAATGATGTCTTCCATATCGTGGACGGGGAATCCTTGCAGACGGTGGAGAGCCTTGTGGCCAGCGCGATTGCAGACGGCGGGGCGGTCGGTTTGGCGGATCCCACGGTCCTCATTACGCGGGATGGCGGCAAGCGGCCCATTGATGGCAACGCCGCTCCCATCGTAGACGCCGCCGGACGGCTGGCGGGGGTGGTGCTGGTTTTCCACCACATCAGCAATCGACGCGAGGAAGAACAGAATTTAGAGATTTCAGAAGTCCGCTATAGACGCCTTTTTGAGGCGGCGCACGACGGCATCATGATCTTGGATGCGGCGACCGCCACGGTTCTGGACGTCAATCCGTTCATGGCCCATCTGCTGGGTTATCCCAGGGAACACTTTTTGGAAAAGGAGCTATGGGAGATTGGCGTTTTCAAGGATGCCGAAGCATCCAAGAAGGCCGTGGAGACGCTGCAAAAGGTGGGCCATATCCGCTACCATGATCTACCGCTGGAGCATAAAGACGGCCGGCAGATCCCGGTCGAGTTCGTCAGCAACGTCTATCGGGAAGGGAGACGCAATGTAATTCAGTGCAATATTCGTGATATCACCGAGCGCAAGCGCCTTTCTCATGCCCTGACGAAGGCCACGCGGGAAGCCGAAACCGCCAACAAGTCCAAGAGCGAGTTCCTGGCCAACATGAGTCACGAGATTCGCACGCCGATGGGCGCCATCCTGGGATTCGCGGACATGTTACTGCACAGGAGCGCCGACGAATGCGCGCAAGCCGGCTGCGTGCAGATCATCCAGCGGAACGCCTTGCACCTCCTGGAGCTGATCAACGAGATCCTCGACCTTTCTAAAGTCGAAGCGGGGCAGATGAAGGTGGAGCGCATTTCCTGCGACCTTCCGGCACTGTTGTCGGAGGTCATCTCCCTCATGCGTCCCAGGGCGGCCGAGAAAGGGCTGGCGTTCGGAGTGACGTTCCAGGGCCCGATCCCGCACCTGATCCAGACCGACCCATTACGCCTCAGGCAGATCCTGGTCAATCTGGTCGGCAATTCCGTGAAGTTCACCGAATCGGGGAGGATTGACCTGCGGGTGGCGGACGAAGGCGCGGGCAGCCCAAACATCCTGCTGCGCGTCGATGTGATCGACACAGGAATAGGAATGACGCCGGAACTGGTGGGACGGCTCTTTATCCCCTTCACGCAGGGCGACGCATCGATCACCCGGAAGTTCGGGGGAACGGGATTGGGCTTGACCATCAGCCGGCAGTTGGCCAAGCTCCTGGACGGCGACGTTACGGCGAGCTCGCAATCTGGCATTGGCAGCACCTTCACCCTGAAGATCGACGGCGGGCCCTCCACCGGCGTGGAGCAACTGGAGGGTTTGACCGAAGCAACCTTGCCCGCCGCGGTGGACCAGAAAGCGGACGCCAACATTCGTCTGCACGGCCGCATTCTTCTCGTGGAAGATGGGGCCGACAACCAACGGCTGCTGCGGATGCAACTGGGCGACGCCGGAGCGAGGGTGTCCAGCGCCCTGGACGGAGCGATTGCCGTCGACCTTGCGACCACCCAAGCCTTTGATCTGATCCTGATGGATATGCAGATGCCGGTCATGGACGGCTACGCCGCCACGATGGAGCTGCGCCGCAGGGGACTGACCACGCCGATCATTGCGCTGACGGCGTACGCCATGGCGGAAGACCGCGACAAATGCCTGGCCGCCGGATGCAGCGCTTATCTGACTAAACCAATTGATGAGGAGAAACTTCTGAGGACCGTTCATGACCACATGGGAACAGATCATGCACCGGCGCCCGACGATAGTGCCGAAGCAGGCGTTGCCGGGTCACCGCCTCCGCTTGCCGAACCCGACGGTGCCACCCACCGATCGGAACTAAACCGAATCAAGAGCAGCCATATCGATCCGCGAATCATGGCGATTGTCCCGGAATTTGTGGCCTCGCTTCCCAGCAAAGTTGGCAAGATGACTGATCTTCTGCAACACAGCGATCTGCCCGGGCTACAGTCGCTCGCCCATCAGCTTCTCGGAACATGCGGCGGATATGGCTTCGCTCTTGTTTCCGAACCCGCCCGCACGGTTGAACAATCCGTCAAAGCCGGGCGGCCCTTGGCGTCCATTACGCTGGAGCTCAAATCGCTGGTCGAGGTAATCCGTCGGATCGATGGATACGACGTATCTAAAGAGTCCGTCGCTACGCGGGAACTCGTAAAGTAAAGGTCGAGGCGCTCCCGCAGCAAGAGGGATTTGCTGAACGCTTGGCCCGAGTCGGCGTTGCCTCGATCAGGCGGTCAAATCCGCTGAGTTCGATGGCAAGCTTTCCTTCCAAGGAATCCGACAATTGCATTGTCTAACAGCGGAGCAAATGAACTCCTCAGTCGCTCCTGGATGCGAGTGCTTAGGTATGAGGCTTGCAAAGACCTTGGCGTCGCCTCGATTGTTTCTTATCGCAGGACATTTACTTTCTCCGCTGGCCCATGTCATTCGAGTCCGAGCCAGAGCTTGATCTGCAGAACAACATCGTCAGGCCGTTCAACGATCACTTCGGAAGCACCGATTGGAAAGACGCGGACAAAATCCGTGACGTGATCGCGGAGGAGATTCCGGCGAAGGTGTCGGCGGACAAAGCGTATCAGAATGCGATGCGGAATTCGGACCGCCAGAACACTCGGATCGAGCACGACCGAGCGCTGGAGCGGGTACTGATCGAGTTGCTCCCGGACCACACGGAACTGTTCAAGCAGTTCCAGGACAATCCGAGCTTCAAAAAGTGGTTGTGTCACTCGATGTTCACTGTGACGTATGAGAAGCCGCCGGGCCCCCTCGTCTGTAGATCTCGCTGGCCGGAACGTTGTTCCGCATTATCGGCCAAAACATTCCCGTTGTGTTATGTTCGATTGTAGGTCCGATTCGCCGCGCGGAAATCAAAGCGGATACGGAGTGAAACGATGAACCTTCAAAAACGTCTGCAGGCGCTGGAAGCCGGGTTGACTACCGGCGCTGTGGTCCTCCATTTCGCGGATGGCAGCACGCGGCAGATCTGCGGTCAGGGCGATTTCCTGCTGGGCCTTTTTCCCGCCGCATTTGACGGACAGGACCCCAGTCCCGCGCAGGCAACGCAACTAGTGCTTACTTGCATAAATCAGAGTAAAGACGGCGGGGCCTGGAAGGATGGACGACAGCTTTGGTCCATTCAAACGGGACGGGCTTGGCGTTGTGTACCTTCACAAACCGGTCGATAGCGT